>CEAZ01028202.1_pt1 | contig 243365 bp, 175 predicted proteins | sample 557361 | NCBI WGS metagenome assembly CEAZ01 (sample SAMEA3182074, study PRJEB8094) | gut metagenome | biome: human; feature: gut; material: Stool; isolation source: human stools | place: Canada | collected 2012-02-22 | reverse complement strand
CGCAACCGACGACCGCAGAAAAAAGAAAAGGGACTACCCGATGCAAGCGGATAATCCCTTAAAGAGTAGAACCAACTTTGACCGAGGGGTTATTTTAAGACCTCATGCCAAAATTGAGACATTTTATTACTAATTGATTTTCTGATAAATATTTCAGTGAAAAGGGCATTGAGCCTAGGTCTAATTTAAATATATTATTGACAATAAAATAATATTAATAATATTTCCTTATCTTTGTTAAACACCAACTTAACTTAAATATGCAACGAGTTGAAATCTTAAGATTGGAGGATTTGGTTTTATGGACTGAAAATCCTCGAGATCCTATTGATAAAGATGCATCAGATCAAGATATAGTTGATCGGGCCCTTTTAGATAAATCCGCTAAATGGACATTGCCCAAATTAGCAAGAGAAATGGGTGAGTATTATGATTTTAGCGAATTGCCTACTGTTGTATTTCATGGTGATAAACCTATTGTTTATGATGGGAATAGGAGAATTATTTTAGCTAAAATTTATCACGGGTTAGTTGATGTGGATAGAAATATTCCCTATTTGCCATTTATTCCCCAAGAGATTCCGTGCAATGTTTGTGATAGAGAAATTGCGCTTAAAAATATTCTACGAAAACATGGAAATTCAGGTTCGTGGACTACATTAGATCGAGATTGGTTTCTTCATAATATCATGGGAGAAGATATGAGTACTTTCTTGATGTTAGAAGAAAAAACAGGATTAATTAGTGCTAACCCTTGTCTTAATAAACGATTTGTCAAAGAAGAAATATTTAAGCCGTCTGTATTAGAAGATTTAGGCTTTAAGATTGAGCGAGAAGGTCTTTACAGCCGATATTCTGATGAAGTTGCTCAACTTATATTAGATGATTTGATCGATAAAATTAAAAATGAAGTTATCTCAACACGAAAGAAACGAGGACAAGTAAAAGATGTATTATCTTCATCCAGTTTATTGGCTATTGAAGAATTTGAAAATAAAGATTTCAAGCCATTAAATTTGTACCACACACCAACAATAGAGGAGAGTAATAATCCAAATAAGGAAGAAAAAAGCCCAAGACGTACACGTCGTGTAAAAAGTGTTGAAGTTCCACTTTTTGGAGAGTTGTTATATCTTAAAGCTGGAGTTGTCAATAATCTTCATCGTGATATTACAGATCTGTATAATTATTACATAAGTAATAAAAATAATTTATCTCCGTCATTTCCTTGCTTAATTCGTATGTCTTTACGTCTTCTTTGTGAAACCGCGGCTAACGATATATTGGGGAATAACGATTTAGGGACATATATAAAGACTAATTTTGCATTGGCTAAAAAAACGTTATCACAAGACCAAAAAACGTTGTTAGCAAATCAAAATGTAAAAGATGATACAATGTTACAATTATTGCATACAGGAGCACATAATTATAAAACGACACCTAATGTTGAGCAAACTATTGCAATATCAATCATTTTAGGTGCAATGTTAATGATTACGCATAAAAAATAATGATACACTATTCTCCATTACGTTATCCAGGTGGCAAAAATTGTATATTTCCTTTTGTTTCCAAATTTTTTTATGAAAATGGATTAATAGGGATTAATTATGCTGAACCATATGCTGGTGGTGCTGGTTTGGCATTGAGATTATTATTTGAAGAATATGTTGATCGAATATTTATTAATGATCTCGATCCTTCCATTTATGCTTTTTGGAAAACTATAACTCGATTTCCTGATGAATTTTGCAAGTGGATTGATGAGGTTGATATATCTGTTGATAATTGGAATAAATATAAGGATATTCAACAACGAAGAGATTTTGTAAGTGCGTTTGAATTAGCAAAATCAACTTTTTTCTTAAATAGGACAAATGTATCTGGAGTAATTAAGGGTGGTATAATCGGAGGATATAAACAACTTGGGAAATATAAAATTGATGCAAGATTTAATAAATCTGAATTGATAAGTCGAATTCAAAAGATAGCATCAAATCGACATCGTATAGTTTTATCCAATCTTGATGGTATTTCTTTTGTACAAAATATTAACCGCAATAAACAAGATTTTTTTATTTATTTAGATCCTCCTTATTTTCAAAAAGGAGCGGATTTATATATGAATTTTTATCGTCAAGAAGATCATATAAATTTGTCAGAAATTGTAAAGAAATTAAAAAAAAGATGGATGGTTTCTTATGATAATCAAGATTTCATTCTTAATTTATATAGAGAGCATAAGAGAATTATTTACCAATTATCTCAATGTGCATCAAATAGAGTTGGAGACGAAGTTCTAATAATTGGGGATCAATTAAATTTTGCACAATCACTCAATGCATTGTGTACTCCAATAATAATATAAATTAAGGGCAATTTTTACGTTGCCCTTAATTTTTACAATAAGTGTTGCATGGCCGCGTCTATCTGCGAGTTCTCGAATGAATCGAGGTAGATTTGCGTAATCTTCTCCGAACTATGCCCCAGCGATTCCGAAATGATGGATGTCGAAACTCCCGACCTTTTCAGCACGGTTGCGAACGAGTGCCGCGCAACGTATGTCGTTAGCGTGATAGGCAGGTGCAGATGCTCGCCGATTAGTTTCAGATAGCGATTTATCCGCTTGTTCGTCCGTTGCACCCGTCCGTACTGCTGTTGTGCCGTAACGTGAACAGAACGCCTTAAAACAGGGAAAATGTAATCCTGCGGATGTGCGTTCGGTTGGCGGTACTTGTCGAGGATGTCGAGGGCGGCAGGTTGGAGTTGGAACGACAGGAGTTTACCCGTTTTCTGACGATTAATGACCAATCGACCATCTACGATGTCAGCATGGCGGATATGCAAAATATCTGTCAGATTGATGCCGCACGACAGGTAGCTGAACAGGAACAAGTCCTTTGCCAGTTGCAGGAACGGTTTGGGGTACTTGGTCAGCGTGCGTACCTCGCAATCCATAATCCGCCTTATATCCTCTTTCGTTAGCGACCGTTTGGCCGTGGCTTCCTTAAATTTGCTTACCTTAAACGTGTCGAAAGGGTAGTCTGTTTTCTTAATTAGGCCGTCGGTGATTGCGTTGTTGTAAAGCACCCGCAACGAACGGAAACGAATGCCTATGGAGTTGTCTGAATAACGCTTTTCCACTCGTAACCATTGCTCGTATCGTTTCAGCCACTCTGTGTCGATGTCGATAAAATAGAAGTCCAGCGAATGACAGAATTTTGTAAGCGATGTACGTAATTCTTGAAATGTCTTGGCGTTCCCTACCCGTTTTTCTGCCTGCAAGCGAATAATATAATCGTTCAGATAGTCGCCTACGGTTTGGCGCACGACCTTGCGGGATGCCTTTTCGATAAGCGTGTTCAACGTGTATTCCTTATCGCTGGTCTTGAAATCCATGACCTGACTTTGGAGTTCCTGCGTTTTCTGTTGGATAAGGGCTTCGATACGCTCTTTGTCGGGACAGTTACGGCGCGGTTTACACTTTTCTGCATCCCAGTATTGCGGAGCGAGGGAAATGTGCAGACTGATGTACTTCCGTTTTCGGTTCTTTGTCAGCCGTAACATGATGGGATGCTGGCCGTTGGATAATGTTTTGGATGTGTAGAGTACCGCCTCGATTGTCGTGTTCATCGGGAAAATTCGGTTTACACATTGGTTTACACAAACTGCGTAAACCGACGGAAAACGGGCTAAAAACAAGACACGAAAAAACCACCTACATTGCTGTAAGTGGTTGATTTTAAGAGTGACACCGACAGGACTCAAACCTGTAACCTTCTGATCCGTAGTCAGATGCTCTATTCAATTAAGCTACGGTGCCGAATTGCGAATGCAAATGTAGGGCAAAAATCCGAAACACGCAAATAATTGCTTAAAAAATTTAGTAAAAAAGATGATCCGGACGACGGGTGTTGTGCCATCGTTCGGATTATCAGTCGTTTAAAAAATGACGCTATTTCATCAATTCCTCCAGCCGGGACTGCAATTGCCTGCCGGGAAGGTTGCGGGCGACGATCACGCCGTCGGGCGAGATCAGGAAATTCGACGGAATGAAGCGGATGCCGTACATTGCTGCGGCAGGGCTTTGCTTGCCGCAGCCGGAGGACAGCACGTTCGTCCACGGCAGGTCGTTTTCGGCGAGAAACCGCTGCCAGCGTGCCGCATCGTGGTCGATCGACACCGCGTAGATCGAAAATCCGCGTCCGCTGAATGCGGCATAGGCTTCTTTCAGGTAGGGGATTTCCCGGCAGCAGGGACCGCACCACGTGGCCCAGAAGTCGAGCAGCACCCAGCGGCCGGGTCCTGCGAGCGACGAGAGGGCGACGGTCTCTCCGTCGGCGTCTTTCAGCGTGAGGTCCATGTAGGGTCGGCCGACGGACGAGCGTTCGACGGCTTCGATCTCGCGCCGTACGCTCGCCAGCACAGGGTGGTTCTGCAATTGGGCGGGGAACTGCGCGAGCCGTTCGCGGGCCTTCGCCGGGTCCGCATCGGTGCGGCGGGCGTAGAGGAATGCGCCCAGCAGGTTGTCGCGGTTGGCTTCCAGCGCGTCGCCGGGAATCTGCCGGTAAATCCGTCCCAGCGAGTCGAGTTTCCGCCTGCGCTCGGGTGTGTCCGGTTCGTTTTCCAGTGCCTGCAGGACGTTGCCGAGCGATACCTGCGCGGCATTCATGGCGTTGAATGCATCGTTGAGCGGCGTTCCGGTGAACTGGAAGCCGCGTACGTCGCCCGTGGGCTCGAGCCGGATGTCGGCCGCTTCGAGCAGGATCGGCGCCCCGATACGGCGGTCGTTGTGCATCAGGTTGGCGATCGTCGGTTCGGAGACGTGTCCGCGGATGCGGAATGAGCTGTCGCGGCGTATGACCGTCGTGGCCAGCACCGAGTCGTTCTCGTAGGGCGAGCACAGGCGGAGCGTGTCGCCCGGAGCGAGGCCAGCCCTGCCCGAAAGGGTGTAATTGGGGCCTCCGCAGCCGGATAGCGCCACGGCGGCGAGGATTGTCGGGCAAATTCTGTTCATCGGAAAGTCTTTATTTGAGTACTTCTGCGAGTTTTGCTTCGAGGTGTTCGCCGCGCAGGTTCTTCGCTACGATTTTACCTTCGGGTGAGATCAGGAAGTTTGCGGGGATGGAACTGACGGCATAGAGCGCTGTTGGATCGAATCCTCCGCCTTTTTTCTGTGCCACATTGATCCAGTTCATGCCTTGTTCGCCGATGGTGTTTTCCCAACGGGTCAGGTCCGTGTCGAGCGATACGCCGTAGATTTCAAAGCCTTTGGCGTGAAAGGTTTCGTAGGCTTTTTTCAGATGGGGCACTTCGTTCATGCAGGGCGTACACCATGTGGCCCAGAAGTCGAGCAGCACCCAGCGGCCGGGGCCTGCGAGTGACGAGAGCGCAATGGTCTCTCCGGCGGCGTTTTTACAGGAAAAATCGGTATAGGGTTGGCCGACAGCGCTCCGTGCGGTGGCCTGGGAGGCATCCTGCGACTTTTTCAACATCGGATGCGCTTGTATTCCGGGGGTGAATTGCGCCAGCCGGGCTTTGACTTTTTCGGGATTGTCCTTGATGTTCTGGAATTCGTAGCTGTTGAAGACCCAGGCTCCGAAAACATTGTCGAGGTTGGCGTCTACGGTTTGGGTATAGAGTGCATTCATTTCGGCCAGGATCGCTTGGAGCGACTGCCCCGGGGAGCCTTTGCGGAGTTTGTCTCCGAAAGCGTACATTGCTTCGTCGAATGCTTTTTTCCGGTCGTTGAGCGGTGTTCCGCAGACGACATAGCCGAATGCGGGATCGTATTTCTCGATTCGGATTTTTCCGGGTTCGAGGAAAAACCAGGCGGGGTGGTTGGTTCGCTTCGCGTTGGCCAGGAAAACCAGGTCGGGAGTCGTAACGGTCCCTTGCAGCGAAACGGTCGTGTCGGCGTTCACGACACCGGCGGCGAGCACCGTGTTGTCGGAAGCCAGCAGATAGACCGAGTCGCCCGGAGGCAGTTCGTAGCGGCCTGTGATGGTGTAGTTTGCGCCTCCGCAACTGCATAGCAGGGCGGCGAGGGCGGTGGTCAGAAGGTTTTTCATGGCGGCGGGTAGTTTGTCGTTGGTTTTATTTGATCTCCCGGTCGGGATTCTTTTTCAGGAATTGCTCCCAGCTCTGCGAGCCGCCCTTCGAGGCGGCTTTTTTGCCGCCTCCGAGCCCCTTGACGCGTTCGTCGCCCAGCGCGGCGTTGAGCGGACTGGCCGAGGTGAAGTAGTGGCACAGGGCGACGGCCATGCCGTCCGTGGCATCGAGCCGCTTGGGAGGGCGGTCGATGGCGAGCGTGCGGCAGACGATGGAGGCCACCTGCTCCTTGGCGGCCGATCCGCGGCCCGTGATCGACTGTTTGATGCGCATCGGGGCGTATTCGAAAACGTCGATGCCGCGGCTCAACGCTGCGGCCATGGCCACGCCCTGCGCCCGTCCCAGCTTGAGCATCGACTGCACGTTCTCGCCGAAGAACGGCGACTCCAGCGCCACTTCGCGCGGGGCGTACTCGTCGACCAGCGCTCCCACGCGCTCGAAAATGTAACGCAGTTTGGCGTAGGGGTCGGGGAGCTTGTGCAGGTCGATGTCGCCCAGCACCACCGAGCGCACCGTGCGCCCCTCGATCTCCAGCACGCCGTAACCCATGTAGTTCGTGCCGGGGTCGATGCCCATGATTCTGTATTTCTCGACGGATTTCATCTGCATTTTATGGAAAAAGCCCCTCCTTCCGGCTGTACGGAACGGAGGGGCCGGAATGTCGTTGGGAAATTACTGGGCCAGCAGCTCCGAGATCTTCTCGTAGAGCGCCTCGCCGCGCAGGTTCCTGGCGACGATCGTACCCTGACCGTCGATCAGGAAGTTCGACGGAATGCCCTGGATGGCGTAATCCTTGGCGGCCTGGTTGTCGAAGCCTTTCACCTCGCTGACGTGCAGCCAGTTCATGTCGTTCTGCTCGACGGCGCCGAGCCAGTCGCCGCGGTCCTCGTCGAACGATACGCCGTAGATTTCGAAACCCTTCTTGCGGAACTCGTCGTAGGTCTTCTTCAGGTGGGGAACTTCGCCCATGCAGGGACCGCACCACGAAGCCCAGAAGTCGAGCAGGACATATTTGTTCGCCGGATTCCTGACCACCGATTCGAGCGATACCTGCTCGCCGTCGGCATTGGGCTGTGCGATGTCGATGAACGGCTGGCCGATGTCGGTTTTCATCTTCTGCTCGGCGTTCTCCTTGAGCCGCACCAGTGCGTCGGTCTGCTGCATCTCGGCCGGGAATTTGGCGATTTCGTCGAGCAGTTCCTGCCCCGAAAGCTCGTAGCCGAGCTGCTGGGACAGCAGCATCACGCCGAAGAGGTTGTCGCGGTTCTGGTCCAGGACCGTGCGGGTCAGCTGTTCGTACTCCTGTTCGATGGCCTCGCGACGCTCGGCGGTGGTTTCCGGATTGCGGAACTCCTGCACGAGGGCGCTTCCGGCCGTGGCGTAGGCGTCGCTGGCGTCGTTGGCCGGCGTGCCCGTCACCTTCTTGCGGTAGGGGTTCTGTGCGTCGTCGGTCACGTTGATCGTGCCCGGTTCGAGGATCAGCATGGCGCCGAACGTCGCCCCGTCGTCGCGTGCGTCGCGCAGAATGGCCGCCTGAGGTTTCTCGGCCACGCCCTCGAAGCGGAACACCCCGTTGGCCACGGCCGCCGAATCGAGGATGTTGTCCTTCTCGTCGAAGAGGTAAACCATGCTGTTGGCTCCTTCGACCTTGCCGTCGACGGCGTACTTGTTTTTGTTGGCGCAGCTGCACAACACGGCTGCCGCCGCTGCGAGGATCAGGATTTTTTTCATCGAATTATTTTTTTGTGAGTTCTGCAAGTTGTTTTTCCAGCGCGCGGACCTGCTGCGCCAGTTCGGGCAGACGTTTGAACACGGCTGCCGAACGGTGGTACTGCATGCCCGGGAGGGCGGGGTATCCGAAGCGGATTTCGTCGTCGGGAACGTCCTTGTCGAGTCCGCTCTTCGAGCCGACCTTCACGCGGTCGCCGATGGTGACGTGGTCGGCGATGCCCACCTGCCCCGCGAGGAAGCAGTTGCGGCCGACCTTCGAAGTTCCCGCGATGCCGGTCTGGGCCGACGACACGGTGTTCTCGCCGATCTGCACGTTATGGCCGATCTGGATCAGGTTGTCGAGTTTCACGCCCCGGCGGATGACGGTCGAGTCGGTCTTGGCGCGGTCGATGCAGGTGTTGGCGCCGATCTCCACGTCGTCCTCGATCACCACGTTGCCCAGCTGGGGAATCTTGTCGAATCCGCCCGCAGCGTTGGGCATGAATCCGAATCCGTCGGCGCCGATCACCGCCCCTGCGTGGAGGATGCAGTTCGCACCCACGATGCAGCCTTCGTAGATTTTGACTCCGGGGTAGAGCGTGGTGTTGTCGCCGATCCGGACGCCGCGGCCCACGTAGACCTGGGGGTAGATCTGGCAACCCTCGCCGATGACGGCGTCCTCCTCGACGACCGCGAAATCGCCGATGTAGCACTCCTGGCCGACCTGCGCCCGTTCCGAGACCGATGCGCGGCCGCTGATCCCCTTGCGGCGGGGTTTGGCGGCGTTGTACATTTCGAGCAGTTTCAGGACGCAGGCGCCCGCGTCGTCCACCTTGACGAGCGTCGCGGCTACCGGCTGCGAAGGCTCGAACGCACGGTCGACCAGCACGATCGACGCGCCCGTGGTGTAGAGAAACGGTTCGTATTTGGGGTTCGTGAGGTAGGCCAGCGATCCGGCCCTGCCCTCCTCGATCGACGAAACGGTGTGTACCTTGGCGTCCTTGTTGCCGACGATGTCGCCGCCCAGGAATCCGGCGATCATTTCGGCTGTAAATTCCATCATATGTTTCATATGTTACAGGTATTTGTTAATATCTATTCCTATGGGCATGAACTCTTCCACGGTGCGGCCGAACGAAAGCACCTCGCGCACGGTCGACGACGAGATGTCGGCCACGGGCGAGGGGGTGAACAGCATGACGGTCGTGATGTCGGGGTAGATGCGGTGGTTGGTGGCCTCCATCGTGCGTTCGTACTCGAAGTCGGTGGTGTTCCTCACGCCGCGGATGATGGCGCAGGCTCCTGCCGCCTCGGCGAATTCGCCCGTCAGCCCGGTGTAGATGCACGCCTCGACGCGCTCATCGCCGCGGTAGATGTCGTCGATGAGCCGCTTGCGGTTCTCGACCGTCAGCAGCCCCTGCTTGGAGGTGTTGTTGCCGATGCCGATGATCACGCGGTCGAACAGGTTCAGCGCTTCGTCGACCAGAGCCGCATGGCCGCGCGTGAAGGGGTCGAACGACCCGGGGAAGATTGCAGTGCGTTCCATATCGGACAAAGGTAGAAAAAAAACGGAAAAACAGCACGTTTTCCCGTTTTTATTCATTGCAGCCGCGGCGGGTCACTCCTTGTGGAGCAGACCGCGCAGGCGACGCAGCGCCTTGCTCATCTGCGCTTCGACGGTCTTGACGGAAATATGCATTTCGGCGGCTATTTCGGCGTTCGAGAGCTGCTCGTTGCGGCTTTTGAGGAAGATGTCGCGGCAGCGGCCGGGCAGCTGCGAGACGGCCTCGGCCACGAGCTGCGTGATCTCGTCGGTCTCGATCTGCAACGACTCGGGGCTGGCGAAAACCTCGCCTAACTCTTCGAACGGAATGTAGGAAAAACGGTCGTCGCGCAGGCGGTTGAGCGCCCGGTTGCGCACGGCGCGGAACAGATAGGCGCGTACCGAGACGGTGATCCGCAGCTCGGCGGCGTGCTGCCAGACATGGGTGTAGACGTCGAGTACGACCTCTTCGGCCGAAGCGCGGTCGCGGAGCCAGAACTCGGCGAAGCGGCACAACGGCGCATAGTAACGGTCGAACAACTCCCGGAAGGCGGCGATTTCCCCCCCCCGTTCGATTCTCAACCACAGGTGAACGTCGTATTCGTTATCTGACATGGCGTGTCGTAAGACTGTGTAAAAGTACTAAAAATCGGGATTCCCCGAAAAGCCGTTGCGGAAAAGCAGGCCGCAGGGTGGGGAGGCGGCCCGCTTTTCCGCGGCTTTGTTCACTCGATGTCCTCGAAGAAGAATTCCGAGAATTTTAGTTTTGCGTTTCCGTAAAGTTCCGGCAGGAGCCTTTTGGCCCGTTTTTCGAAATCGTCGTAATCCTTCCGGTCGTATGCCCAGGCGATTTCTGCGATGGCGGCCATCCTGGGGAGCGTCATTCGCTGCACATGGCCGAAATCGGCGATATATTCGGTCCATACGTTTCCCTGAATGCCGAGGATATTCCTGTACTCGGCGGGTTTCAGGCGGTCGTAGGGATCGAGCCGGTAAACCTGCCTCATGGAGAGGTACCGTGTAGGTCCTATCGGCTCGTACTTTTCGGGATCGGAAGTCTGCGAGTAGTCGAGGTAGCAGTTCCACTTGGGTGTCATGATGACTCGGTTTCCCTTCCTCGCGGCGTCCGTTCCCCGGAACTGATCCGTCCAGGCCATGATTACCGCTGACTTCGATATTCCGCCCTGCATGATCTCGTCCCATCCGATCAACTCGCGTCCGTGCTCGTGGAGCCACTTTTCGACGCGGTGCATGAAATAACTCTGAAGTTCGTTTTCGTTTGCCAGTCCCTCCTCCCGGATGCGCCTCTGGCAGGCGGGGCACTCCTTCCAGCGCTCCTTGGGACATTCGTCGCCCCCGACGTGTATGAATTTCGAGGGGAACAGGTCGAGCACCTCTGCGAGCACGTTTTCCACGAATTCGAAGGTCTCCTCCTTTCCGGCGCAGAGCACGTCCTTGGAAATCCCCCAGTGGGTCCATACCTCGTAGCCCTTGCCCCGGCATCCCAGCTGGGGATAGGAAGCCAGCGCCCCGAGCATATGCCCGGGCATGTCGATCTCGGGAATGACCTCGATGTAGCGCTCTGCGGCGTAGGCCACGATGGCGCGTACGTCGTCCTGGGTGTAAAAACCGCCGTAGGGTTTTCCATCGTATCGGTTGCGGCTTTCGTCGGTCTTGTCGTATCGGCCGATGACGGTCTCCCTGCGTACGGACCCGATCTCGGTCAGCAGGGGATAGCGTTTGATCTCGATGCGCCATCCCTGATCTTCGGAGAGATGCCAGTGGAATACGTTCAGCTTGTGCATGGCGAGGATGTCGATGAAACGTTTCACCTCGTCTACGGTCCAGAAATGACGCCCGGAGTCGAGCATTCCGCCGCGGTGTGCGAAGCAGGGTTTGTCGCGTACGACGACCGCGGGTACTGTTCCGTCGGTAGCGACGAGTTGGCGGAGTGTCTGCAAGGCGTAGAACACGGCTTGCGGAGAGCCTCCGAGAATTTCGACGGTGCGGGGCGTCACGGCAAGGGTGTACTCCTCGGCGGCGAGGGACGGGGATGTCCGGAGACGGATTTCGCCCTTCGCGGCCACGGGTATTTCGCGCCCGATGACGGGTTCGATGTCCGTTGCGAAGATTTCGGCGGGACGCCGGAGTTCTCCTTCGGCGGCGATGGCGGTCTGGGCCGTGATCCGAAACTCTCCCCTGGCTTCGGTGATTTCCGCGGGGCGCGGGATGATGTCGATGCTCCGGGCGGAGCCGGCTGCCGCGAGAAGTGTGGCGAAGATTAATAAAATGCTCTTTCTCATTGGATTGGGGAAGGGTGGTGGTTGAAAAAGCCGCCTGCGGGAACGCTCCCGCAGGCGGGTGATAAGGGATCAGTCGAGGTCCAGTTCTTCGAGATTGCCCCAGACTTCGAATTCGGCGAATGTGCCGCCTTTGTAGGTCATCGGCGTCGGTTTTACGCTCGACCCGCTGTTCCACGACATGTGGAGCGTGAAGCGGATGTAGCGCGCCCGCTGGATTTCACCCAGATAGGCCGAGTTATGGAGCGAGTGGGACATGATTCCCTCGTCGGGCTTCGTCCCGGTGAACCGTTCGCTGTATGTCCAGTCCGCGTCGTTCTCCATGCCGTCGCCCGTGATGGTCCTGGCCGTTTCGATCGTGATGTCGCCCGGAGGATTGTTCAGGGCGCCGTCGGCTTTGGTGCGGGCCGTGATGCGGACGCCGCGCACGGTCACCTCCTTGCCCATGTCGAAGACGAAATAGAACGGAACGTAGACCACCGGACCGACGGATGCCTTGAAATTGTAGGTCCAATAGCTCGCCGGGTTGCCGTCGAGCACGTCCTTGGCCCACCCGGTCTTGGGATTGCCTTCGCCCGGGGTGTATTCCGAGGTGCAGTGGACCACTTTCCAGCCTTCGCGGTCGAGCAGCTGGGCGGGCGGCAGCACGCGCTTGTTGAAGAGGATGTAGTAGACGTTGCCCTCGTCGGAGGTCTGCGCAGCGTCGTCGCCCTTGATCTGTTCGATGGTGATCGGCAGCAGGTACTGCTCGCCGTCGGGCATCTTCTCGCTGTTCAGCGTCACCTGCGCCGTCGACGAAACCTCGTTGTAGCGGGGCAGGATCACCTCCTTCTTCGAAAATTCGTAGGCCTCGGCCGGTACGAGTTCGTACGACGTGTCGTGGGCCTTGTTGTAGGCGTCGACCAGCGTGCGGTCGACCTTGAAGGTCACGGTGAGGTTCTCCGCACTGACCGACCGGGCGACGGCCCGGATGTCGATCGTCTGGGTTTTGGGTTCGAGCAGCGAGATTTGGAGCGGCTCGGCCCCGGCGTTCTGGATCGCCAGCACCGCGGGCCCGTTCAGCCCCGTTCCCGGATCGTCGTCCTTGCAGCCTCCCGACGCAATCAACAGCGCGGCGGCCGCAACGAGACGGATGGAAGCATATCGTTTCATGGTCGTGTTCGTTTTGGGTTCTACTTGTTTTTGGCCGGGAGTTTGATGTCGAGCATCACCGGCAGGTGGTCCGAGGCTTTCGTCACGTCGCCCGACTTGAACCAGCGCAGGATCTGCGAGCCTACGACTTCGCACTTCGGCGTGCCCTTGAGCTGCATGATGTAGTCGATGCATTTCGAGGGATTGTCCGACGGAAAGGTCCCGAATCCGGTGATGGTCAGGATCTCCCAGTCCTTCTGGAGCAGTTTGCCCGTCTCCGACGAGGGTGTGGCGTTCATGTCGCCGCCCAGGAAAACGGGCTTCCCGGAGTCGCCGTAACGTTCCTTCATCGTTTTGGTGATCAGCTCCACCTGTCCCAGCTGCGCCTCGGAAGAGACATGGTCGAGGTGCGAGGTGCAGATCACATAATCCTCCATCTCCATGACGACCAGTACGCGCGGCTCGGCGCCCACGCCCTTGGGCAGGGCCACCGAAAACTTATTCACGGCCTTCTTGCGGGTCGTCACGCCCTCGCCGTATTCGCCTCCGTCGTAGGGCATGGCCGCACCGTATTCGAAGTCCCAGCTGCCCATCAGGGATGCGAAATGCTTGAGCTGGTAGACGTGGCGCGTGCGGTTGGTGTTGTTGTCGAGCTCGTTCATGCAGATGGCGTCGGCGTCGATCTCCTTCATCATGTCGGCGATGAGCTGGTAGTCGTCCTTGATGTATTTGTTGAAGATTCCGACATTGTAGGTCACCAGGCGTGTCACATCCTCGCCCTTGGAGTTGTCGATTGAGACGTGGGGCGGAATTTCGGTGTCGTAGAACGGTTCGTCCTCCATGCAGGCTGCGGCATTGCAGGCCAGGCCGAGCGTCAGCAGGGTCATCAGGTATTTTTTCATGAGTTCCAACATTTTTCGGTTTGTTTTGCGGTTAAAAATTCAGTCCGTCGTTCCATCCGGGGTTCTGGGTCAGGGCGCCGCCCGTCAGCGAGCGGTCGTCGGTCGGAATCGGATAGAAATAGTCGCGGGTTTCGTCCCAGATGCCGGGGTTGTTCTTGTGCGGCGAGATGTAGCCGTGGTCGCCGTCGGAGAAGAGAATGTCCTGGTCGATCACCAGTGTCAGTTTGGCCGTGGTCGAGGGCGTCTCGCCCTTGGTGGCGAAATAGACGTCGGGCGTTCCGTTGCCGTCGATGTCGTACTCGCCCTTGGCGGGGATGTAGAGGCCCAGCAGCGGTTGTTCGAAGGTCTTGCCCTCCTTCCAGCGCATGATGTCGTAGTAGCGGAATCCCTCCATCGCCAGCTCGATGGTGCGTTCGCGGCGGATTTCGAGGATCACCCCCTTGTTCGCACCCGTGACGTTGGGATAGCCGGTCTTCGCATCCGACAGGTAGGGGTCGGGGTTTTTGTTGGCGTCGTCGAGGATCAGGTTGGACATGCCCACACGGTCGCGCAGCCGTTTGACCGAGAGGTTGATGTCCTCCTGCGTGAGGGTTCCCAGCTCGGCCTTGGCCTCGGCGAAATTGAGGTAGACCTCCGCCGAGCGGAAGATCGGCAGGTCGTTGAACGACTTGTTGTAGGCGTCCTGCGCCGTTCCGGTGACGAACTTCACGACGTGGTAGCCGGTGATCGAGTTCGCCAGGTCCGGCGCCAGCTTGGTCGTGGCTCCGATACGCGTGTATCCCGGCGTGCGGATGGTCTGGGCCAGGCGCGGGTCGCGGTTCGAACACTGCTGCTTGAACTCCATGGTTTCCCAGCCGGCCTTGTCCGTGAATCGCGAACCGTCGGCCATCAGGTAGCTGTCGACGATCTTGCGCGTCATGCCCGGTTTGCCGTACGAGGCGCTGATGGTGTAGAAATTGGCGTTGTGGAAGACGCCCAGCGCCGAATTATAGTCGCGGGCGAGGATGACCTCGACGCTCTGCGCGTTCTCCGAGGCGAACAGGTCGCGGTAGCTGGTGGCCGGTCCGGTCGCGGTGTAGAGCGAATAGCCGCTGTTGGTGATGAATTCCTCGGCTGCGTCGGCGGCCTGTTCGAGATACCATTTCCAGTCGTGTTCGTAGCCGTCGATGCTGTGGTACTTGCGGAACGTGCCTTCGAAGAGGCAGAAGCGCGACTTGAGCGCCAGCGCCGTCCATTTCGTCACGCGGTAGAGATCGCGTTCGGCCGGCAGATAGCGGATGGCGAAGTCGATGTCCTCGATCATGCGCTGCATGACGAATTCGCGCGAGTCGCGGGGACGCTTCAGCTCGGGGTCGGCCGAACCGAGGGGCTTGGCATACCAGGGCACGTCGCCGAAGCGCTTCACCTTCTCGAAATAGAAGTAGGCGCGGAAGAAACGGGCCACGGCGTCGTAGCGGTTGCGGATGTCGGTGTCCTTGCAGTTGCCCGAGTATTCGAGCAGGGTGTTGAACTTGCGCAGGTCGGTCCACGTCCAGCCGCCGCCCGAGGCGGGAATCGTGCGGCCGTCGCGCATTTCGGCGGCGATTTCGTTCTTCACGATGTTGTCGTAGCCTTCGTTGTAAAGGCCGTCGCCGGGGAAGATCGTGTAGAAGGTGTTGCTGAAGGCCTGCAACTCGTTTTCGTTCGAGAAGAAGGTCTCGGGCGACATCTGCGCCAGCGGATATTTGTCGAGCCAGTCCTCGCACGACGAAAGCGTCAGGGCGCAGCCTACGGTCAGTATCGATAGAATCTTTTTCATAACTCTTCTCATTTAAGCGGTTAGAAGGTGACGTCCACGCCGAACATGTAGGTCCGCTGCCAGGGGTAGAGACGCAGGTTGCCGTTCGTGGCGGCCATTTCAGGGTCGATGTAATCCGAGCGGATGCCCGACCAGGTAAAGAGGTTTTCGCCCGTGAAGTAGATGCGCAGGCTCTCGATCAGCGCCTTGCGGGTCCATTGTCTGGGCAGCGTGTAGCCCACCGTGAGGTTTTTCAGACGGCAGTAGCCGATGTTTTGCAGGTAGCGGTCGTTGACGGCCGTCAGCTCGCGGTTGGTTCCCTGCAGGGCCGTGTAGCCGCGCGGACGGGGGAAATAGGAGTTCGGATTCTCCTCCGACCAGATCTGCGTGTGGAAGTTCTTGGGGAGGTAGGTGGCGTAGGGACGTGCGTAGGGACCCCAGAAGGCCAGTGCGTTGGCGGCCGGGTACCAGTCCTGGCGGCCGATTCCCTGGAAGAAGATCGAGAAGTCGATGCCTGCCCATTGCAGCGCCAGCGTGGCGCCGTAGTGGTAGCGCGGCTGGCTGTTGCCGATGATTTCGCGGTCGCCCGGATCGTCGACGGTGTTCTTGCCGATGGAGATTACGTTGTTGTCGTCCAGATCGCGGAATTTCAGGTCGCCGGCGCGCAGTCCCTTTTCGGCTCCTGCCGAGGCGTTGATGATCTCGTTCACGGTCGTCTGGTCGACGGGGTAGTTGCGGGCTTCCTCGTCCGAGGCGAACAGTCCGTCGATGCGGTAACCCCAGATTTCGCCCCAGCGCATGCCTTCGTAGTATTTCTTGGCGAAGGAGCGGTCGGGGTTGTCGAACTTGGTGATGTTCGAAACGTAGTCGTTGAAGGTCAGCGTCACGCTGTACGAGAACGGACGGCGCAGCAACTGGAACTCGTCGCGCCAGTTGAGCGAGAGCTCGTAGCCCTTGGTGCGCAGGTCGGCGCTGTTCATTTTCGGCGAGTCGGCGCCGTAGGTGGCCGGCAGGGCGATGCCCGCGGTGAGCATGTCCTTCGTGTCGCGGATGTAGAAGTCGGCGGAGAAGGCCAGGCGGTTGTTCAGGAAACTCATGTCCACGCCGAGGTTCTTGTGGATGCTTCGCTCCCACGAGAGGTCGGAAGCCACCGGGGCCGAGATGGTCGCCGTGGTGGGCTTGTCGCCGCCGAACAGGTAGTTTTGACTCCCGATCGAGATTTTGCGGATATAGTCGTAATAACCGACGTTCTGGTTGCCCAGTTGGCCGTACGAGAAGCGCAGTTTGAGGTTGTTGAACTGGTCGCGGATGCCGTCGAAGAAGGCCTCTTCCGAGACGCGCCATCCCAGCGAGAACGAGGGGAAGAAGCCCCAGCGCTGCCCGCGCTTGAAGCGCGATGTGCCGTCGTAGCGGCCGCTCGCCTCGACGAGGTATTTGCCCTTGTAGTCGTAGTTCAGACGGCCGAAGAAGCCCATCAGGGCGTATTCGTTTTGACCGCCGCCTACCTCCATGCGTTTTTCGCCGTCGGCGCCCTGGCCCACGAGGTTCAGGTCGTTGAGCGTTTCGGAGAGCAGGTTGTAACCCGTTGCGGCCACGTCCTTGAGGAATTTGGTCTCCCAGTTGAAGCCGACCATCGCCTTGAAGTTGTGGTCCCGGGCGAAGGTGCGTTCGAACGTGCCGTAGAGGTTGGCCTGATAGTAGGTGTGGGTCATGCTCTTTTCATAGAGTTTGTCCTCCATCTTTCCGGACGTGAGCGTGTTTATTTCACCCGGATACTGCGAGTACTCGGTGTTGACCTGACGGTTGGTGTAGCGCGTGGTGTTGAACATGTAGGTGAAGTTACCCTTGATCTCCAGCCCCTTGACCGGGGTCCAGGTCAGCTCTGTCGTGGTCGACATGTTGTCCGTGTGGTCGTCGTTGGTGTGGCCGTCTTTGTTGAGGATCGTGGGCAGTCCGTCCATGATCTGGTAGTTCGAGAACGACGTGTTGTAGACGCTCGTGCCGTCGGGGTTGACGGGAACGAACGAAGCCAGTCCGTGTACGGTGCTCCACGAGAAGGCCGTATTGACATCGCTCGGGCCGGGGTAGAAGTACTTGTAGTTGTAGTAGCTGGTGTTGTTGCTCACCTTCAGCCACTTGTTGATGTCGAATGTGATTTTCGACCGGAATGTGATCTTCTGGAGCTTGTCGGGATGCTGGCGGAAAAGTCCCTCCTCGCTGTAATAGCTGCCCGAGAGCAGATAGTCCACACGGTCGTTGCCTCCCGAGAGCGAGATGCTGTGGCTCGTGTTCGGGTGCTCGTCCTTGAACAGGTAGTGATACCAGTCGGTGTTGCCGTAGTAAACATAGGTGTCGCGGCCGTCGCGCTGGTCGATCTTGACCCACGGGCGGTCGGGATGCTCCGTGCGGTCGTTGCGGCGGGCCCACAGCTCCATCATGTCCTGTTCGGTGTAGCGCGTGTAATTGTTTCCGGCGTATGAGCGCCAGAAGAGGTCGTTGAGGTAGACCGAGTAGTAGCCGCGGGTCTCGTAGTCGGTCGAGGTGGTGGGTTCGTTCCAGCCCCAGCGGCCGCTGTACGAAATGCGGGTCTTGCCCGAGGAGTCGCCGCTCTTGGTCGTCACGAGCACCACGCCGAATGCCGCACGAGCACCGTAGATGGCCGCCGCCGAAGCGTCCTTGACCACCGAGATCGAGGCCACGTCGTTGGGGTTGATCTTCATCAGGTCGCCTTCGGCGCCGTCGACCAGCACCAGCGGCGAACCGCCGTTGATCGAGGTGATGCCGCGGATGTTGAGGCTGGCCGGATTGCCCGGGCGTCCCGACGAAGTCGAGACCGTGAGTCCCGGGACGGAGCCTTGCAGCATGTGGGCCACCGAGGGCGCCGACCGGTTCTGCAGCTGTTTTTCGTCCACCGTGGCGATGGCGCCCGTGAGGTTCACCTTTTTCTGGGTTCCGTAACCCACGACCACCACGTCCTCCATCTTTACGGCGTCCTCCGTAAGGAACACCTTCACGTTGTTCTGCGTGGCGGGGACGGCGACTTTCTTGCTCACGTAGCCCAGATAGGTGAAGCTGAGCGTTATGTCGGCGTCGGGGACCGTGAGCGTGAAGCTGCCGTTGGCTTCCGTTACCGCACCGCGGGTGTTGTCGCCCACGAGCGTGACGGCCACGCCCGCCAGCGGCGTTTCGGACGAGTCGTTGACGACGCCTGTGATCGTGCGCTGCCGGGCCGGGGACTTGCGGGCCGGGATCAGGGCGATCTGGCGTTCGGTGATGGTGAAGTTCAGCCCTGTCGGGGCGAGCATTTCCTTCAAGGCGGCTGAAATCGGCATTCGCTTCGCCTTGAGGCTCACGTGTTGGGAAAGGTCGGTCTGCTTGGCGTCGTAGAAGAACGTGTAGCGGGTGTTCTTCTCGATGCGGGATATGGCCTCCGAAAGCGGGATGTCCGTGAACTCCATATCGAGCGTCGGTTCCTGCTGCGTCTGGCCGGATACAACCGTCGTACTGCCTGCGACCAGCAGCAAGAGGATTGCAAATAGTCTGAAGTGCATCATGGTTGAAGTTTTAAGTTTGTGGAAAGTTTGCGGCGGCATTGGTCATGGGCCGCTGTGGTAAGGTCGGGTAGGGGGTCGGTTTATCGCTTCATAGGCAATCGGGTTTTTAAAGGTCGTAATGCAGGGTTTATTCGAGTTCGGAAATCGTGACGGTGTTGTCTTCGGCGAACGTGTAGGCGATGGGGTTGATGCGGCTCATGATGCGCAGGATCTCTTCGAGCGGTTCGTTGGTAATGGTGAACGTGTAGGCGTAGTTGTGTGCGAGGGCCGGGGTGATGTGGATTTCGGTGTCGTACCAGCGCGCCATGTAGCGGCAGATTTCGCCCAGCGACTGCCGTTCGAACGCGAGTTTTCCCGCGGCCCAGCAGGATTCCATCGCCACGTTGCCGCGACCGATGACCACTTTGCGCGTGTCGGGGTCGTAGCAGGCGATCTCTCCGGGACGCAGCAGTCTGCGGCTGCCGCGCCCGGTGTCGAGCGACACCGAGCCTTCGACCAGCGAGACCGACACGCAGCGGTCGGCCGCGGTGCGGACGTTGAATTTCGTGCCGTGGACGTTTATTTTCAGCCCTTCGACCTCGACGGTGAAGGGGCGTTCGGAGTCTTTGGCCACCTCGAAGAACCCTTCGCCGCGGAGTTTCACGCGGCGTTCCCCGGCGGCGAAACGGGCGTCGTAGGTGAGCGTCGATCCGCCGTGGAGCCAGACCGTCGAGCCGTCGGCCAGCCGGGCCTGCGACTTGCCTTCGAAGGCGCAGAGCCGCTGTTCCGCCGTCTCTGCGGCGGAACGGAAGAGGTCGGTGCGGGTTGCGAAAAGGGTCACGGCGACTGCCGCGGCGACAGCTATGGCCATTTGCAGCAGGTGGCTCCGGCGACGTTTCGGGAGCTGGTCCGCATGCGGAATTTCGTAGGTTCCGATCCGTTGCTGCAACTGCCGCCACAGCCGGTCGCGGTCCGGCTCGTAAGCCGCGGCCCGCTGCTGTATTTCGCGCCATACGCGGGTCAGGTTGTTGTAGAAGCGGCGGTTTTCCGCTTCGGCGGCCCATCGGTCGAATTCGCGCTGTTCGGCCTCGCCGAGCGTGCCTTTGAGGGCGCCGACCAGAAGGTCCCAGGTATGGTTGTCCGGATTCATGGTTTGCTGTCGTTTCTATTGTGACACGAAAAATCCGGCCGACCCCTACGGGACAGCCGGATTTTTGCGGAAAATTTTTCAGCGTTCGATTTTCACGTACTCCGCATAGACGATCCGTGTGTGGGGATTGGTCGAGACGATCTCCTGCCGGAGGGCCTTCGTGCCCCAGCGGATGAAGAGGAAACGGCGCGGGATGCGGTGGACCGCCTGGCGCAGGGTGTCGACGCTGCGGATGCGGCAGGCGGCCGAGTCGCGGCCGATGCGTCCTTCGACCGAAATCCACGGGTCGCGCCAGCGGAACATCCGGACGGTGTCGCGCACGGGGAGCGTGTCGTGTATCCGGACGACGACGGTGTCGCGCAGCGGGGTGCGGATTTCGGCGTCGGTGACGGCGACGGCCTTGGCGGCGGCTTCGAGCCTGCGGAGCCGGATGCCGAGGCGCCGGATCTGCTCGGCGTCGGCCGCGCGCAGCGTTTCGAACTCCCCGCACCGCAGCCGGAGGGCCTGCACCGAGGCCGCCTCCGCGCCCAGCCGTGTGCGGTAACGGGTGACGTCGGCCGTCAGGGCCGTCTGGTTTTCGACCAGCCGCCGGTTCTCGGCGCGGTAATGGCGGCAGGTGAAAAACAGCAGTGCGGTTGCAAGAACCGCATACGTAAAGAGGTATTTTTTCACGATTTTCGGGTTTTGGTTCCCCGAAAGATAAGACGGTTGCGTCCGGTCCGGTTTCTATTTTTTCGGAAAAAGACCCTCCATCGCTTCGGCGATGCGTTCGGCGACGAAGGTCATCAGCGGCAGCCCGTCGCAGCGCGAAAGCGAGGTGACGCCCCGGTGGTCGGCGAAGAAAAGTTCGTCGAGCGAGGGCAGGTCGGCGCGTCCGAAGGCCTCTTCGCGCAGTTCCAGCCCTGCGGCCCGAACGGCCAGCATGGCCAGGCGGCGTTCGACGCTTGCGGGGCCGGGGGCTGTTAGGACGGTGCGGCCGGCGATGGCCAGCAGCGGCGCGTCGTCGGCCGAGCGGAGAATTCCCGCGCTGTCGCAGCGCACGGCGACTTCCGCCCCGCGTCGTTCGGCCAGCCTGCGTGCCAGTTGCGCTGCGGCCTCGCGCGCGGAAGTCGGAGCCTCGGAGAGCGTCAGATCGTATCCGACGGTCACGGCTTCGGGCTGAAGGCTCCGGAAGGCGTAGCCGTCGTAGAGCGACACCCCTGCCGGGAGCAGACGTTCCGTGCCGTCGGGGTCCAGTTCGATGCGCACGAAGCCCGACACGCCTGCCGGATAGCGTTCCGCGGCGGAGAGCGTCTCGATACGCTTCGCGAGCCGCTCTGCGGCGGGGGCGTAGGGGCGTCCGAACAGTTCGCGCGACGCGGCGTCGAGCACGGCGATGTGTCCGGCGACGTTGCGCGCGCGGCCCCGGGCCAGATGCACGGTCTGGTATAGGTAGAGACCGGTCAAAGCAGAAAGATTTTCAGCAGCAGTTCGCGCAGCAGTTCGCCGTCCGACGCGCCGCCCGCACCCAGTCCCTTGCTCTTGGCGTCGTATTCGCGCAGCAGCCCGAGGATGTTGAACACCTTGCGGTTGTCCCATCCGGCGGCGTTCTGCTTGATCTCGCCGATGACGAACGTGTTGTTCTTGCGCAGGATGCGCATCAGTTCCGTGTCCGGCGGAAAGGGCCGTCCTTTGTGGCGTGCGAGCCAGCGCAGGTAGTTGACCACGAACAGCTCCTTGAACTGCCCGAACAGCGCCATGACGGTCAAGAGCAACGGGTTGTCCTTGGGGTTGCGGGCGAAGTGCTCGGCGATCATCAGCGCGCGGGCCATATCCCGCGTGACGACCGCCTTGCAGAGTTCGAAGTTGTTGAAATCCTTCGAAATGCCGATGTTGGCCTCGATGTCGGCGTCGGTGATGCGCTGCGTGCCCTCGGGCAGCGAGACGGTGAGTTTCCGGATTTCGTTGGAGATCTTTGCGATGTCGGTTCCCAAATGGTCGGTCAGCATCGAAAGCGCCTTGGGGTCGATCGTGAATCCTTTCTGCCGGATGAACTGCTGTAACCACGCCGCGATCTCGTAGTCGCGCGGGCGCACCGATTCCAGCACCGTGCCGTTCGCCGCACAGCCCTTGTAGAAGGCCGAGCGTTTGTCGGCGTTCTTCTCCTTGTGGCAGATCACGAGAATGGTCGTGGGCGAGGGCTTCTGCGTGTAGAGCGCGAGCTTGTCCAGCCCCTTGAGCTGCTGCGCCTCCTTGAGGATCACCACCTGGTATTGTCCCATCATCGGCATCTGGCGGCAGAGGTTGATCACCTGCCCCGCCTCGGAGTCGCGCCCGTAGACGGTGATCTGGTTGAAGGCCCGCGCGGCCTCGTCGAGGATCGTCGCGGCCAGCTGGTCCGAGAGTGCGTCGATGAAGTAGCTCTCCTCGCCCATCAGCAGGTAGATGCCGGAAAACCGGCGGGCCGCGACCTCTGCCGCGATCCGTTCGTACTGGGCGACGGAATCCTTGAATTTCAGAGCGCTCTTTGCCATTTTAAACGATTTCTTTGGTGATGCGCAACACGTTTTCCGTGTCGGGCGTAAGGCGGTAGCGGTCGTCGATGCGGCGTCCGACGAGCCAGACGATCTCGTCGCCCGACAGCAGCACGAACTGCCGCTGCTTCTCGGCCACGGAGACCTTGGCGTCGACGAGGAAGTCCGACACCTTTTTGCGGCCCGTCATGCCGAACGGCACGAACCAGTCGCCGTCGCGCCAGCGGCGCAGCGTGAGCGGGAATTGCAGGCGGTCGGCGTCTATCTGCGCGATGTTCTCGGGAACGCCGAAATTCTTGATCGTGTCGATGTCGCAGTATTCGTAGTAGAGGACCGAGTTGCCGCAGTAGCTGCGCGGGGCGCCTTTGCGCACCGTCGTCAGACACGCGTCGTCGGGGGCTATCGGCGCTATGACGATCTTTCCGCGGTCGATCGAGGCCACCCTTTCGCGGGCGTAGAACCGCCGTCCCGTGGCGTCCTGTTCGAGCGAGTGGCACAGTGCGTCGATCACGTCGCCCTTGAATCCGTAGCCCGAACTCAACAGTTCGTAGATCACGAATCCCTGCGGAAAGGCCGGATCGAGGCGGTCGAGATGGATCGTGTCGATCCCCGTGTCCGAGGTGACGGCCTCCGAGCGGATGCGTTCGATGCCGTGGTTGATGAACAGCTGGGCGTCGGTCAGGCGCGCGAGGTTGCGGCTCATCAGGCTCGTGAACTTGGGGTTGATTTCGCGGATGCGGGGGATCAGCCCCAGCCGGATCTTGTTGCGCAGGTATTTGGTCGACCGGTTCGACGAATCCTCCCGGAAGGGGATGCGGTTCTGGACGGCGTATTCGAGAATTTCCTTGCGCGACGCGAACAGCAGCGGGCGGATCACCTTTCCGACCTGTGTCGAGATTCCCGTCAGCCCCCGCAGGCCGGTTCCGCGCAGCAGGTTGATGAAAAAGGTTTCGATCGAATCGTCGGCATGGTGGGCGATGGCGATGGCCGTGTAGCCGTGCTCGCGGCTCAAGGCGTCGAACCATGCGTAGCGCAGCCGCCGGGCCGCCATCTCCATCGACTCGCCCGTGCGCTCCATTTCGGCCCTGGTCTCGAAGCGCCTGTTGTAGAACGCCGCGCCGTGCTTTTTGGCCTCGTCTTCCACCAGCACTTCGTCCTCGTCGCTCTCTGCGCCGCGCAGCTGGAAGTTGCAGTGGGCCACGCCCACCCGGTAGCCGCAGCGGGTGAACAGCGAGAGCATGACCATCGAGTCCACGCCGCCCGAGACGGTGAGCAGGATACGGTCGTCGTGCGTGGCGAGGTCGTTCTCGTCGATGTAGCGTTGAAAAGAGTCCAAAAGATTCATAATATGTTCACTTCAGTATCTATTTCGATGCCGAATTTTTCGCGGACCTTCGCCTGCACCGTGCGGGCGAAGGCGATCACCTCGCCGCCCGTGGCGCCGCCGTGGTTCACCAGCACCAGCGCCTGCCGCTCGTGAACCCCCACGCTTCCCTCGCGGTAACCTTTCATCCCGGCCCGGTCGATCAGCCACCCGGCGGCCAGCTTTACGCGGCCTTCGGGGGCCGCATAGTGCGGCATGTCGGGATATTCGGCAAGGAGCCGTTCCGCGACGGGGGCTTCGACCACGGGATTCTTGAAGAAGCTGCCCGCGTTGCCCAGCACGGCCGGGTCGGGAAGTTTCGCGCGGCGGATCGAGCAGATCGCCTCGCGGATGTTGCGCAGCGTGGCGCCTCCGCGGGCTTCGACCTCGCGCTCCACGTCGCCGTAGCCCAGTTTCGGACGCGGCGTATGCGAGAGGCGTATTTCGATGGCTGTGATGATCACGCGCCCTTTCAGGTCGTGCTTGAAGACGCTTTCGCGGTAGCCGAATCCGCAGTGCGCGGCGTCGAGCGTCAGCAGGTTGCCCGTTTCGACGCAGTACATCTCGACCCGGCGGATCGCGTCCTTCGCTTCGCAGCCGTAGGCCCCGATGTTCTGCACCGGGGCGGACCCCGCCTTGCCGGGGATCAGCGAGAGGTTTTCGATGCCCCACAGACCGCGTTCGACGGCCCATTCCACCAGGTCGTCCCATTCGACGCCCGCCTCGACGCGCAGGCGAACTTCGTCGCCGTCGTCGCTCAAAAGGGCGATCTGCCGGGCCACGGGGGTCAGCAGCACGCCGTCGTAATCTTCGGTGAAAAGGATGTTGTTGCCCCCGGCGAGCACCGTCCACCGCCCGGGAATCCCCGCGGCGAAAAACGTGCGCAGATCCTCGGCCGTTTCGAATTCTACGAGGCGTGCGGCCCGCTGGTCGACGCCGAAACTGTTGCGCCCGCGCAGGCTGATTTGGTGAAATTCTCGAATCATGGTATGCAAAGTTAGAAATTATTTTTAACTTTGAGATTCAAACCTGAATAACTCAATGGTGTGGCTGATCTGCATACTGCTGTCCTTGCTTGCGCTGATCCGTTTTTTTGGCGGCGATTCCCGGCGCAAACGTCGGAGGCACCGCAGGTTTGGCAATCGGTGACCATGTAAACGATAACAGAATATGTTCGACGAAAAAGATTTGCAGCAAATCCGGGAGCACGGACTCACTCCCGAACAGGCGGAGACCCAGTTGGAGAATTTCCGCCGTGGATTCCCTTTCCTGAATGTCGTGCGGGCCGCATCGCCGGGCGACGGCGTGCTGGTTGTCGGCGCGGCGGAGGCCGATGCCGCCGTGGAACGCTATGAAAAAGAGTCTGCCGGACTGGGGGTGGTGAAGTTCGTGCCCGCTTCGGGGGCCGCCACGCGCATGTTCAAGGAGCTGTTCGAGTTCGTCAACGACGGCAAACGCGGCAAGGGCATCGACACGCTGCTGGAAAATATCGGGAAGTTCGCCTTCTGGCCCGAACTTCGCGCCGTGCTGCCCGCCGGGGCCGACGACCGTGCGATCGTGAATGCCATCGTCGGCGACGGGCTGAACTACGGCCGCAAGCCCAAGGGCCTGGTCACCTTCCACGCCTATCCCGAGGGGGCGCGCAAGGCCGTCGAGGAGCACCTGGTCGAAGGGGCGGCCTACGCCGCGGCCGGAGGCGTCGTGCGCATCCATTTCACCGTCTCGCCCGAGCACGTCGCGGGCTTCAAGGAGCTGCTCGCCGCAAAGGTCCCCCTTTACGAAAAGCGGTTCGGCGTCCGTTACGAGATCTCGTTCTCGGTGCAGAAACCTTCGACCGACACCCTCGCCGTGAATCCCGACAACACGCCTTTCCGGCAGGACGACGGCACGCTGCTGTTCCGTCCCGCGGGCCACGGGGCGCTGATCGAAAACCTGAACGAGATCGACGCCGACCTGATCTTCATCAAGAACATCGACAACGTGACGACCGATGCCCGCCGCGGGGACACGGTCCGTTATAAAAAGGTGCTTGCGGGGGTTCTGCTCGACCTCCAGGGGCGCGCCTTCGAGTACCTCAAGGCCCTCGAAGTGGGCGGCGCCGAGCTGGAACCCATCGCCGAATTCATCGAAAAACAGCTCTGCGTGAAACTCCCCGCCGAGTACGATTCGGCGCTGCTGCGCGCCGTGTTGGACCGTCCGATCCGCGTCTGCGGCATGGTCCGCAACGAGGGCGAGCCGGGCGGCGGCCCGTTCTGGGTCGGGAACCCCGACGGCACGGAGTCGCTTCAGATCGCCGAGTCGAGCCAGATCGCGCCCGACGACCTGCCGCTGATGCAGTCGGCCACGCACTTCAATCCGGTGGACCTCGTCTGCGGCGTGCGCGATTCGAAGGGGTGCAAGTTCGATCTGCGCCGGTACACCGATCCCGCGACGGGATTCATCTCGTCGAAATCTTCCGGCGGCCGTGATCTGCGTGCGCAGGAGCTTCCGGGACTCTGGAACGGTGCGATGGCGAAGTGGAACACGGTCTTCGTCGACGTTCCCGTCACGACATTCTCTCCGGTGAAGGTGGTGCAGGATCTTCTGCGCCCCCAGCACCAATAGGTTTAAGGTTTTGCGGGTGTCTTTCGCCCGTCTTGTCCGGGCCGGCCGGGGAATGCGTTTGTATCTCCCGGCCGGCCCGGATCGTGTCGCGCCGAAGCCGGACTGCCCTTATTGCAGATGCAGGACCAGTTTGTCGAGTCCGAAGAAACACTCCGAGAATCCGGGAGCCGGGGCGACGGCCTCTATCGTCAGCGTGTTTCCGCCCTTGCGGATCTGTCCGTTGCCGAACGCAACCTCTTTGGCGATCAGTTCCGGGGCATGTCCCGGGCCTGCGGCGGCCGCCATTGCGGTGCGGCGGGCCTGCGGTTATACATCTGCTCCATTTGTGCCGGAAATTTGTCAAAATAGGATAAATTGCTGTTCAGTATCCCCGATTGTAGATAATCTTTTTTATATTTGTGCGTTAAAACCGAAAAACAATAATCAAAACTAAATAACGCTATGGAAAACAAACTTCAACAGTTGACGCAGAAGCTCTACGACGAGGGGCTGGAGAAAGGGCGCGCCGAGGCCGACAAGCTGGTGGCCGACGCCAAGGCCGAGGCCCGGAAGATCGTCGCCGAGGCCCGCGCCGAGGCCGAAGAGATCGTCAAAAAGGCGGAGGCCAAGGCCGAGGACGTTTCGAAGAACACCATGACCGAGATTTCGCTGGCCGGCAAGCAGGCCGTCGGCAGAATCAAGTCGGAGATCGCCTCGCTGATCATCGCCAAGGCTACGGCCCGGGGCGTGAAGGAGGCCGTCGTGGACCCGGCGTTCATCAAGGAGATGCTCGTCGCCGTAGCTAAAAACTGGAACGGTTCCGATTCGGGCAAGGTCGAATTGCAGGCCCTGCTGCCCGAGGGCGAGCGCAAGAAGCTCGACGCGGCGTTCGAGGAGAGTGCGAAGGAGCTGCTCGCCGCCGGTGTCGAGGTGGGCTGGTCGAAGGAGGTGAAGACCGGCTTCAAGGTGGGCGCCAAGGAGGGCGGCTACTACATTTCGTTCGCCGACGCCGACATCGAAGCGCTGTTGGCAGAGTACCTGCGCGACAAGGTGTTCCAACTGTTGTTCAAGGCGTAAGGCATGTTTGCGACCCAATATTATTGTCTGGTAGCCTCCCTGAAGGAGTACGCGCTCGACGCCGACACCAAGGGCTTCGACGCCCGGGCCATCGTCTCCGGGATTCTGGAGGAGGTGAACCGCGGCGACGCCCGCGAGGTGCGGCTCCTGTACGGCTACTACGACTGTGAGAATATCGCCGCCCTGCGTGCGGGGCGCTCGGCGCACAATCCGCTGGGCAACTTCACGCGCGAGGAGTTGGCGGAGGAGCTGAAAGCTCCGAAGCGGCTTCCCGAGGCGGTTGCCCGCGTGGTGAGGGCCTATGCCGATCCCGAGGGCGAGGACGCCGAGACGGTCGACACGTCGCGGCGTTTCGAGAAGGAGTTGTTCGGGGCCTACTACGCCGCCTGCGGAAAGGCCGGGAGCCGCTTCCTGCGCGAGTGGTCCGCTTTCGACCGGAACCTGCGCAACGTTTCGGCGGCCGTCACGGCGCGCGCCGCAGGGCGTGCGGTCGAGGAGGTCGTCGTGGGCGGCGGCGATGTCGCCGAACAGTTGCAGCGCAGTTCTGCGGCCGATTTCGGGCTTCGGGGCGAACTTCCCTATATCGACGCGGTGATCGCGGCGGTGAACGACGAGGCCAACCTCGTGGAGAAGGAGCACAAGATCGACCTGATCCGCTGGAACGAAGCTGCGGAGCTGGCGACCTTCGACTATTTCGACGTCAACGCCATCCTTTCCTACCTGGTGCGGATCAACATCGTCGCCCGCTGGACGTTGCTCGACGCTGCGCGCGGCCGCGAGATGTTCGCCCGCCTGCTTGCCGAACTGGACGGCAAGGAGCTGATTAATAAGGAATAAACAATAAAAACATACAATGAAAACTACAGGACGTGTAAACGGTATCATCTCCAACATCGTGATCGTCAAGGCCGACGGACCCGTGGGTCAGAACGAGATCTGCTATGTCTGGACGGGCGATACCAAAATGATGGCCGAGGTCATCAAGGTCATAGGCGACGCGGCCTATGTCCAGGTTTTTGACAGCACCCGCGGTCTGAAGATCGGCGACCGGGTCGAATTCGAGGGTCACATGCTCGAAGTCACGCTGGCTCCGGGCCTTTTGTCGCGCAACTACGACGGTCTTCAGAACGACCTCGAAAAGATGGACGGTCTGTTCATCGCCCGCGGTTCGATCACCGATCCGGTCGACTACGATGCCGAGTGGGAATTTTCGCCGCTGGCCAAGGCCGGCGACAAGGTCACGGCGGCGTCGTGGCTGGGCGAGGTGAAGGAGCAGTGGGTGATGCACAAGATCATGGTTCCCTTCACGATGACGGACAGCTATACGGTCAAGAGCGTCGCCGAGGCGGGCAAATACAAGATCACCGACACGATGGCAGTCCTGACCGACGCCGAAGGCCGCGACCACGAGGTGACGATGGTGCAGAAATGGCCCGTGAAGCAGGCCGTGCGCTGCTATACGGAGAAACCCCGCCCGTCGCGCATCATGGAGACCGGCGTGCGTCCGATCGACACCTTCAACCCGATGGCCGAGGGCGGTACGGGCTTTATCCCGGGGCCTTTCGGTGCGGGCAAGACCGTGCTCCAGCACGCCATTTCGAAGCAGGCCGACGCCGACGTGATCATCATGGTGGCGTGCGGCGAGCGCGCCAACGAGGTGGTCGAAATCTTCAAGGAGTTCCCCGAGCTGATCGACCCGCATACGGGCCATACGCTCATGGAGCGCACGATCATCATCTGCAACACGTCGAACATGCCCGTCGCCGCGCGTGAGGCGTCGGTCTATACGGGTATGACCATCGGCGAATACTACCGCTCGATGGGCCTCAAGGTGCTCGTGATGGCCGACTCGACGTCGCGCTGGGCGCAGGCGCTGCGCGAGATGTCGAACCGTCTGGAGGAGCTTCCCGGCCAGGACGCCTTCCCGATGGACCTTTCGGCGATCATCTCGAACTTCTACTCGCGTGCGGGACTGGTGAAACTCGTCGGCGGCCAGACCGGATCGGTGACGTTCCTCGGCACGGTGTCGCCTGCGGGCGGTAACCTCAAGGAGCCGGTGACCGAATCGACGAAGAAGGCCGCGCGTTGTTTCTACGCCCTTTCGCAGGGCCGTGCCGACTCGAAGCGCTATCCGGCCATCGACCCGCTGGAGTCCTACTCGAAATACCTCGAATACCCCGAAATCCGCGAATACCTCGACGAGCACATCGAGAAGGACTGGGTGGACCTGGTCTACGCGGGTAAGACCATCGTGCAGCGCGGCAAGGAGGCCAACGACCAGATCAACATTCTGGGCGACGACGGCGTTCCCGTGGAGTACCACGAACGGTTCTGGAAATCGGAGCTGATCGACTTCGTCATCCTGCAGCAGGACGCCTTCGATGACATCGACGCCAACTGCCCGATGGAACGCCAGCAGATGATGTACAAGATGGTGTTGGGCATCTGCAACCAGGAATTTGCGTTCGCCGATTTCGAGGCCTGCTCGCAGTTCTTCAAGGGGCTGATCAACCTCTTCCGCCAGATGAACTATTCGGAGTGGAAGTCGGAGAAGTTCGAGGGTTACCGGAAGCAGATCGAGCAGTATGTGAGTGAACAATCCAAATAAGCGGGAGAAATTATGACAACACGAGCATTTCAGAAGATATATACCAAGATTGACAACATCACCAAGGCTACCGTGACGCTCCGCGCCACGGGCGTCGGCAACGACGAACTGGCCACCGTCGGCGGCAAGCTGGCGCAGGTGGTGAAGATTATGGGCGAGAACGTCACGTTGCAGATTTTCGCCGGAACCGAGGGCCTGTCCACCGACTCCGAGGTCGTCTTCCACGGCGAGCCTCCCAAGCTGCGCGTTTCGGACAACCTCGCGGGGCGTTTCTTCAATGCCTACGGCGAACCGCTCGAGGGCGGCGAGATCATCGAGGGCGAGGCCCGCGAGATCGGCGGTCCGACGGTGAATCCCTTCCGGCGCATCCAGCCTTCGGAGCTGATCGCCACGGGCATCGCCGGCATCGACCTGAACAATACGATCGTGACGGGGCAGAAGATCCCCTTCTTCGCCGACCCCGACCAGCCCTACAACGCCGTGATGGCCAACGTGGCCCTGCGCGCCAAGGCCGACAAGATCATCCTGGGCGGCATGGGCCTTACGAACGACGACTTTCTGTACTTCAAGTCGGTCTTCGAGAACGCCGGCGCGCTCGACCGCATCGTGTCGTTCGTCAACACGACCGAGAATCCGCCCGTGGAGCGTCTGCTCGTTCCCGACATGGCGCTTACCGCCGCCGAGTACTTCGCCGTCGACAAGGGCGAGAAGGTGCTGGTGCTGCTCACGGACATGACCTTGTACGCCGATGCCCTGGCCATCGTGTCGAACCGCATGGACCAGATTCCGTCGAAGGACTCGATGCCCGGTTCGCTGTATTCGGACCTTGCGAAGATCTACGAAAAGGCCGTGCAGCTGCCCAACGGCGGTTCGATCACGATCATCGCCGTGACGACGCTTTCGGGCGGCGACATCACGCACGCCATCCCCGACAATACGGGTTACATCACCGAGGGCCAGTTGTTCCTGCGCAACGACTCCGACACGGGCAAGGTGATCGTCGACCCGTTCCGTTCGCTGTCGCGTCTGAAACAGCTCGTCATCGGCAAGAAGACCCGCGAGGACCATCCGCAGGTGATGAACGCCTGCGTGCGCCTCTACGCCGACGCGGCCAACGCCAAGACCAAGCTGGAGAACGGCTTCGACCTCTCGGACTACGACGAGCGCACCCTGAAGTTCGCCTTCGACTACTCGGAGAAACTGCTGGCCATTGATATCAATATCGAGATCAACCAGATGCTCGACACCGCATGGGGGCTTTTCGCCAAGTACTTCACCCGGGAGGAGGTCGCCATCAAGGAGGAACTTATCCAAAAATACTGGAAGGAGGCGTAACGCGCAATGGCAATCAAATTCCAATATAACAAGACCTCGCTGGGCGAACTCGGCAAACAGCTGAAAATGCGCCAGAAGGCCCTCCCTACGATCAAAAGTAAGGAGTCGGCCCTGCGCTCCGAAGTGAAGAAGGCGAAGGACTCCGCAAGCGACTACCGTCGTCGGCTCGACGCTCTGAAGGCCGAGTACGACTACATGGTGTCGCTCTGGGGAGAGTTTGATTGTGACCTCCTGCGCATTGCCGACGTCGATTTGTCGGTCCAGAAAATCGCGGGTGTGCGCACGCCCGTCCTGCAGGAAGTGAAATTCGAGGAGAAACCCTACGATCTGTTCTCCTCGCCGGTGTGGTTCGCCGACGGAGTCGGCATCCTCAAGCGCATGGCGCAGCTGGGGATCGAGTTCGAGGTCTACAACCGGAAGATGGAACTGCTGGACCATGCGCGCCGCAAAACCACTCAAAAGGTGAACTTGTACGAAAAGGTTCAGATACCCGGGTACGAGGACGCCATACGTAAGATCAAACGCTTCATGGAGGACGAGGAGAACCTCTCCAAGTCGGCCCAGAAGATCGTGAAAACCAAGCAGCAGGCCGCCGGGGAGGGCGCGATGTTATGATAGCCAGAATGTCAAAATACAACTTTGTGCTCTTTGCGGCGCAGAGTGAGGATTTCGTCGAGAAGCTGCGCGGCCTCGGGCTGGTGGACATCACCACCGCGGGTTGGGAACCCTCCGAGGAGGACCGCCAGCTGCTGCTGGACATCGAGAGCCTTGCGAAGGCCGCGGAGTTCCTGAAGAACTTCCGCGCCGGGGAGCGCTGCGACGCTGCCGCCGCGCCGTTCGCTTCGGGCGAGGAGGCCTATGCGCATTACGCCGCCGCGCACCGCGAGGCCGCGACGCTCAACGCCGAGATCGGGCGGCTGGAAAAAGCGGCCGAGGAGCTGCGTCCCTGGGGGGCGTTCGACGTGGAGGCGACGCGGAAACTCGCCGCCCGGGGCATTGTCCTGCGCTATTTCTTCACCCAGCGCAACACCTTCGACAAGCAGTTGGCCGAGTGGTCGGAGCGCTATACGGTTTCGGAGGTCAGCCGCACCGATGCCATGGTGTGGTTCGTCGTCGTGGCCAAGCCCGGCGAGGAGGTTACGCTCGACGCGCAGGAGATGAAGACCCCGACGATGGACATTCGCGAGGCGGAGCGCCGCATCGCCGAAGCCGAAGGGAAACTCCGGACCCTCGACGCTGAATTTTCGCGTGCGGCCGCTTCGGAGGCCCTGCTCGCACAGCACGCCTGCTCGCTGAAGGAGCGTTTGCAGGGCGTGCGGGTGAAGGCTACGGCGCAGGAGGCCGCCGACGGTACGCTGGTCGTCATGGAGGGCTGGGCCGAGAAGGAGACTTCCGGTCGGGTCGACGCCCTTTTGGAGGAGTACCCCAACGTGGTCTTCCTCAAATCGGACCCCACGCCCGAGGACGAAACGCCCGTGAAGCTCAAGAACCGTTGGTTCGCGCATGTCTTCGAACTGGTGGGCGACATGTACGCCCGCCCGAAATACGGGACGATGGACCTCACGCCCTTCTTCGCTCCGTTCTACATGCTCTTTTTCGGCATCTGTCTCAACGACGCCGGCTACGGACTGATCCTGACCCTGATGGGGTGGTGGATGCTCGCCAGGAACCGAAAGCCCGGCATGATGCGTCAGGCGGCGTGGTTCGCCACGCTGTGCGGCGTGTCGACCGTCGCGTTCGGACTGCTGTGCGGCTCGTTCTTCGGCATCAACATGAGCACGTGGTTCCCCTCGGTGAAATTCCTCGATTTCCAGGGACAGTTCTTCTCCATCGCGCTGGTTATCGGCGTGGTGCAGATTCTTTTCGGCATGCTGCTCAACATCTGGATGACCGTTCGCTGTTTCGGTTTCGGCCGTGCGCTGGGACTGCTGGGGTGGTTCATCATCCTCGTCTCGTGCTGTCTGGCCATGGGCCTTCCGATGGCGGGTCTCGCCATTCCGGGCTTTACGGCCGGATCGGCGGCCTTCTATGCGGCGCTGGGCGTCGGCGGCGTGCTGATGCTGCTTCTGAACAATCCGAAGCGCAATCCGCTCATCAACCTCGGCGCGGGTTTGTGGGACCTTTACAACAACCTCACGGGACTGTTGAGCGACGTGCTGTCCTATATCCGTCTGTTCGCCATCGGGCTTTCGGGCGGTGTGCTGGCGCTGGTGTTCAACACGCTGGCGTCGGGATTCGTGCCCGAAGGCGCGAACATCGTGGTCCGGCTGCTGATTATGATTCCGATTCTGCTGATCGGTCACGGCATCAACCTTTTCATGTCGACCATCTCGTCGTTCGTGCACCCGCTGCGTCTGACGTTCGTCGAGTTTTTCAAGAACGCCGGTTTCGAAATGGCCCCGCGCAATTTCGACCCGATTCGTAAAATGAACGATACTAACGAATAATAACAATTAAAAAAAACTCAAAACATTATGGAAACAACAGCATTGGTATTGGCTTACGTCGGCGTAGCGCTGATGGTGGGTCTGGCAGGTGTCGCTTCGTCGATCGGTACCGCAATTACGGGTCAGGCCGCAGTAGGGGCCATGAAGAAGAACGGCGGCGCTTTCGGCAGCTACATGATTCTTTCGGCGCTTCCCGGTTCGCAGGGTCTCTACGGTTTCGTCTGCTTCTTCCTGGTGCAGAAGGGTCTGACGGACCCGACGATGGTGCAGGGCGCGGCTATCTTCGGCGCCGGTCTGCTGGTCGGTCTGGTGAACATCGCCGCTTCGATCTATCAGGCAAAGGTCTGCGCCAACGGTATCGCCGCTATCGGCAACGGTCACGACGTGATGGGTAAGACGCTGATCCTCGCGGCTTTCCCCGAGCTGTACGCCATCCTGACGGTGGCCGCCACCTACCTGATCGCAACGCTCGACGGCGTGAATCTCTTCTGACGGGGCGGAACGCCCGTCACCGGAAAGGGAGACCCTGCGGGGCCTCCCTTTTTCGTTGCCGTCCTGCGGTCGGGGCGCTCTCCGAATACGAAGGAACGGTTGTCGTGGGACACCACGACAACCGTTCCTTCGGGGGATATGGGTATTACGGCCGAACCGGCGCTCGTTCCGTGACTACCGTCCTTTGCGGCGCGACGAGGTGCGCACCTTCGGGCCTTTGCCGCGGGGCTCTTCCGTACGGCGCGCCGCGGCCCCGGGCAGCAGCAGTTCGAAGTCTAACTGTCGTTTTTGCAGGTCGGCGCGCTTCACGCGGATGCGTACCGGGCTGCCCAGCGTCATGCGGATGCCCGTCGAGCGGCCGATGATTTCGTAAAGCTGCTCGTCGAAGGTGAAGAAGTCGCCCTCGATGTCGCGCAGGAACGACATGCCCTCGATGTGGGTTTCGTCCAGCTCGACGTAGACGCCCCATTCGGTGAGTCCCGAGATGTGTCCCTCGAACTCCTCGCCGATGTGCTCTTTCATAAATTCGACCATCTTGTATTTGATCGACGCGCGTTCCGCCTCGGCGGCCACGACCTCGCGGTCCGAAGCGCGTGCGCAGAGGTCTTCCAGTTCCGTTTTGTCGGCCGGCTTGCCGCCCGCGAGGTAACGCGCCAGCAGACGGTGGACCATCATGTCGGGGTAGCGGCGGATCGGCGACGTGAAGTGCGTGTAGTAGGGGAACGCCAGACCGTAGTGTCCGATGTTGTCGGTCGTGTAATAGGCTTTGGCCATCGAGCGCACGGCCATCGTCGCCACGGCGTTTTCCTCCGTGGTTCCCTTTATCTGTTTGAAGAGCTTGTTCAGTTCCTTGGCCACGGCGCGGCCCTTCGTAGCCTTGAAGATGTGCCCGAAGCGGAGGATGAACTGCCGGAAGCGGTCGAGTTTCTCCTCGCTCGGGGTGTCGTGCACGCGGTAGACCATCGTGCGCTCCGCCGAGCGGCCGCTCTCGGTCCTGCGTTTGCCGCAGAACTCCGCCACGCGGCGGTTGGCCAGCAGCATGAACTCCTCGATCATCTGGTTCGACTCCTTCTGCTCCTTGAAGTAAACGCCTAACGGTTTGCCGTTCTCGTCGAGGCGGAATTTCACCTCCTCGCGGTCGAACGAGATCGCGCCGTTCTTGAAGCGCTCTTTGCGCAGCGCCTGCGCCAGCCGGTTGAGCGTCAGCACCTCCTCGGCGTAGTCGCCGCGTCCCGTTTCGATGATCTCCTGCGCCTCGGCGTAGGTGAAACGGCGGTCGGAGTGGATCACCGTGCGTCCGAACCACTCTTCGAGGATGTCGAGGTTTTCGTTGAGCGTGAACACCGCCGAGAAGCAGAGGCTCGTCTCGTGGGGGCGCAGCGAACACAGCTCGTTCGAAAGCCGTTCGGGAAGCATCGGCACGGTGCGGTCCACCAGATAGACCGACGTGCCGCGCTCCACGGCCTCGTCGTCGATCACCGAGTGGGGCCGCACGTAATGGGTCACGTCGGCGATGTGCACGCCCACTTCCCAGACGCCGTCCTTTATTTTGCGCACCGACAGCGCGTCGTCGAAGTCCTTGGCGTCCGCGGGGTCGACCGTGAAGGTCGTGACACCCCGGAAGTCGCGCCGCTGGGCGATCTCTTTGGCCGTGACGCGGGCGTCGATGGCCTGGGCGGCCTCCTCGATTTCGGGTTCGAAGCGGTAGGGAAGCTCGTATTCCGCCAGGATCGAGTGCATCTCCGTGTCGTTGTTGCCCGCCATGCCCAGCCGCTCGACCAGTTCGCCCACGGGGCTTTTGCTGCCCGGGAGCCAGTCGGCGATGCGCACCACGACCTTCTCGCCGTCGCGCACGTCGGGATAGGTGCGCTTCGAGAGATAAATGTCCATCGGCATGCGGCGCGAGTCGGCCCGTACGAAAATCTGGTGCGCCCCGACTTCGGCCACGCCCACGTAGGGCTTGCGGTTGCGTTCGATGATCCGCGTGATCTCGCCCTCCAGCTGTCCGTTGCGGCCGCGGTGCATCACCACGACCTCGACGCGGTCGCCGTTCAGGGCGTTCGCGGCGTTGCGCTGGTTGACGAAGATGTCGCTCTCCTGCCCTTCGACCTTCACATAGACCGAACCCGAGGGGGCCATGTCGGCCACGCCCTCGTAGTGGGGCAGGTGGGTCTGCATCAGGCGGTATTTTTCGCGCGCGCACTCCTCGACGACTCCCTCTTCGAAGAGGCGTCCGAGGATTTCTAACGTTTCGCGGCGGCCCTCTTTCGTGGCGCCTCCGGAAGCCGAAGCCAGGTGCTTCAGCGAGAACTTATTGTTGGGGAATTCCCGGAACATGCTCAATATGATCGAGGTGCGGTCCGTCTTCCGTGCTCCGTTTTCGGAGCGTTGTTTCTGTTTTTTCATCATTTCTTAAAAATTTGCAGGGCTTCGGTCCTCCGTCGGATTTCCGTTGTGCCCGTTTTGCCGCTGTCGCGGCCGGCCTGTGTGCGTTTTGCGGAACAAGGCGTTATTTTTCCAGGAGTTGCAGGGCCAGTTTCCGCATGTAGGCGATGCCCACGCCGATAGCCGCTTCGTCGGGGAAGAATGTCGCCGTGTGCGGGCGTCCGGCCGCAGCGCCCACGCCCAGCCGGTAGAACAGCGACGGGTATTGCTTGCAGTAGAACCCGAAATCCTCGGCCGTGGTGCGCAGGGGCAGCATCTCGACCTTCAGCTTCTCGGCTTTGGCCAGGGCCGTGGCCTGCTTCACGAGGATCTCGTCGTTGACGACGCACGGATAGCCGCGGCCGATCGTCACTTCGGTCTTCACGCCGTGCCGGGCGTCGATGTCCGCGGCGATGATCTCGATGCGGCGGTGGATGATGCCGCGCTCGCGTTCGTCGAACGTGCGCAGCGTTCCCTCCATGTAGATCTCGTCGGGCACGATGTTCGTCGCGCCCCCTGCCTCCACGCGGCCGATCGAGAGCACGCACTCCTCGCCGTTGAGCGCGATGAGGCGCGTCAGCAGTTCGGCGCCGGCCGCCACGGGATCCTTGAGCTGCTTGCGCATGGCTCCGTGCCCGCCCGTGCCGCGGACGCGGAAGCGCAGTTCGTCGCTTGCCGCCATGTACTTTCCGGCCCGGAATCCGAGGGTTCCGACCTCCAGCTGCGGTTCGACGTGTTCGCCGACGACAGCCCGCACGTCGTAGCCCTCGAACGGCTTTTCGGCCAGCACCAGCGAGGCTCCGCCCGGGTTGCACTCCTCGCCCGGCTGGAACAGCCCGAAGAGCGTGCCCCGGAAATCGGGCGCCTCGGCGAAGGCTTTCAGCACGCCGAACAGCACCGCGGCGTGCATGTCGTGGCCGCAGGCGTGCATCACGCCCTCGTTCTGCGATCTCCACTCGCAGTCGTTCCGCTCCGTGACGGGCAGGGCGTCGATGTCGGCGCGCAGCACCGCGGCGCGCCGGTCGCCTTCGGGGGTCTTGCGGCCCTTGATGCGGGCCACGACGCCCGTCGATGCGATCCGGCGGTGTTCGATGCCCAGTTCGTCGAGCTGCTGTTCGATGAACGCCGCCGTGTCGTGTTCCTTGAACGACAATTCGGGGTGCGCATGCAGGCGGCGGCGGAATTCGACAGGTTCCATTGATTCTCTGTTTTATCGGTTTGGGTCAGAAAACCGCCTTGACGATTTTCTGTATGTTCGTCGTGCGGCTCATCGTGTAGTAGTGCAGCACGGGCACGCCTGCGGCCATCAGTTCGCGGCTTTGGGCGATGGCCCACTCGGTTCCCACTTCGCGCACGCCGTCGGGATGCGCCTTGACTTCGCGCACGAGTTCCTCGGGCAGCTTCACGCCGAACGTTTCGGGCAGTATTTCCAGGTGGCGCAGCGTCGAGAGGGGCTTGATGCCGGGGATGATCGGCACGGTGATCCCCGCTTCGCGGCAGCGGCGCACGAAGTCGAAGTATTTGGCGTTGTCGAAGAACATCTGCGTGATGACATACTCCGCCCCGGCGTCGACCTTGTCGCGCAGGCGGGCGATGTCCGAGGTGATGTCGCGCGCCTCGGCGTGCACCTCGGGATAGCCCGCCACGCCGATCGAGAATTTCGAGTGGTGGCACTCCTCGACCTCGCCGTCGATGAATTTTCCGCGGTTCATGTCGGCGATCTGCCGCACGAGGTCCACGGCGTGGGCGTGGCCCTGCGGATGGGGCATGAAACGCTTTTCGTTCTGCGACTTGTCTCCGCGCAGCGCCAGCACGTTGTGCAGGCCCAGGAAGTCCATGTCGATCAGCGTGTCCTCGATGTCGTATTTCGACAGTCCGCCGCAGATCAGGTGCGGGACCACCTCCACGCCGTAGCGGTTCTGGATGGCCGCCGAGATGCCCACCGTCCCGGGGCGGCGGCGCACGACGTGCCATTCGACGCTGCCGTCCTCGCGCTCGGTCTCCTTGATTCCCTCGCGGTGGAAGGTGATGTTGACGTAAGCCGGGTCGAGGGCCATCAGCGGCTCCACGGCGGCGAATATCTTCTGCATGCCGTCGCCCTTGAGCGGCGGGAGCAGTTCGAACGCGAAGCGGGTGCGCCCGGAGGCGATCGCTTCGTTGATGATCTCTACGACGTTCATACGTTGTTCGGTATAATCTTTTTTACGGTTTCGGCCTCCATTCCGCGGCGGCGTGCGTAGTCGAGCAGCTGTTCGGCGCCGATGGTCCCGACCGAAAAGTAGTCGGCGTCGGAGAACATCAGTCCGCACAGCGCCTCCCCGGGGTCGATCATCCAGTTTTCGGTCAGCCGCATTCCGGTCGTCATCTCGACCGCGAGCAGGTCGAAGACCTCGCGTTTGAGCGAATGGTCGGGCGAGGCCGGGTAGCCGAAGGCCATGCGGCGGCCGCGGTACTGGCCGCGGACTGCCTGCTCGGGGGTGGGCGGCGTGCCCGTTTCGTAGCCCCACATCTCGCGCCGCATGAAGGCGTGCACGGCCTCGGCGAAGGCTTCCGTGAGGCGGTCGGCCAGCAGTTTGGCCATGATGGCCGAATAGTCGTCGCCCCCGGCGCGGAACTTTTCCGCCAGCTCCTTCAGCCCGATGCCGGCCGTCAGGGCGAAACAGCCGATCCAGTCGCCGTCCGGTGCGATGAAGTCCGCCAGCGACAGGTTCTCCTCGCCGCGCGTCTGGTTGCGCAGCATCGGGAGGCGTTTTTCGCGCCCTTTCGCGTCCGTCACCAGAATGTCGTCGCCCTCGGAGCGTGCCGGGAAGATGCCCGCTACCCCTTGCAGCGTCAGCAGCCGCTCGTCGCGGATGCGGGCCAGCAGGGCCTGGGCGTCGGCGAAGACCTTGCGCGCCTCGGCGCCCTTTTCGGGATGGTCGAGAATCTCGGGGTAACGCCCCTTGAGTCCCCACGCCGCGAAGAAGAAACTCCAGTCGATGTACGGTTCGGCGTCGGCCACGTCGAAGTCGGGGAAGACCATGCGCCCCGTGTGGAGCGGCACGACGGGTTCGTGCTGCGCCGCGCCGCGCCGCGCCGCGCGCGCTTCGGCGATCGGAATGAGGTCGCGCTCCCGCAGCCGGCGGGCGTACTCCTCGCGCAGGGTCTGCTGGTCGGCTTTCACCTTGTCGGCGTAAAGGTCGCCGTCGGGGCCGAGCAGCTGCGCCAGTATCTGGCTGTTGCGGCTGGCGTTCGCGGAGTGGACCGCCACGCCCGAATAAACCGGGGCGATCTTCACCGCCGTGTGGAGGTCCGAGGTCGTCGCGCCGCCGATGATGACCGGAATGCGCAGCCCCCGCCGTTCCAGCTCCTCGCAGACGCGGGCCATTTCGTCGAGCGACGGGGTGATCAGCCCGCTCAGGCAGATGCACTGCGCGCCCCACGCCACCGCCTCCTCGACGATGCGTTCCGGCTCGACCATCACGCCCAGGTCCCGGATTTCGTAACCGTTGCAGGCCATCACGACCGCCACGATGTTCTTGCCGATGTCGTGCACGTCGCCTTTCACGGTGGCGATCAGCACTTTCCCCGAATTATGCGCATTCGCGGCCGACCCCTGTTCGATATAGGGCGTCAGCGCCGCCACCGCGCGTTTCATCACGCGGGCGGTCTTCACCACTTGCGGCAGGAACATCTTGCCCTCGCCGAACAGCGTGCCGACCTGCTCCATGGCAGGCATCAGCAGCGTGTCGATCACGGCCATCGGGCTTCCCAGCGCCTCGTAACCCTCCAGCGCATCCCGCTCCACGTAGTCGGCCACGCCCTTGAGCATCGCATGGGCGATACGCTCTTCGAGCGTCCCCGCACGCCATGCGTCGGGGGCCTGCGGCTGCGCTTGGGCCGTCTGCTGCACCCCGTGGGCATACTCCGCGAGCCGCTCCGCGGCGTCGGCCCGGCGGCAGAGGATCACGTCCTCGACGCGGCAGAGCAGTTCGGGTTCGATCTGGCTGTACACTTTGAGCATCTGCGGGTTGACGATGCCCATGTCCATTCCGGCCCGGATGGCGTGGTAGAGGAACGCCGAGTGCATCGCCTCGCGCACCGTGTTGTTGCCGCGGAAGGCGAACGAAAGGTTCGACACGCCGCCCGAGACCTTCGCATGGGGAAGGTGCTCCTTGATCCAGCGCGTCGCGTCGATGAACGCCTTGGCGTAGCCGTCGTGCTCCGCAATGCCCGTTGCGACGGCCAGCACGTTGGGGTCGAAAATGATGTCTTCGGGTGGAAATCCGTTGTCCGTCAATAGCTTGTATGCCCTCTCCGCAACCTCTGCTTTACGTTCGAAGGTGTCGGCCTGGCCCCGCTCGTCGAAGAGCATCACCACGGCCGAAGCGCCGAAGCGGTGGATCTCCGCGGCCCGGCGCAGGAATTCCGCTTCGCCCTCCTTGAGCGAGATGGAGTTGACCACCGACTTACCCTGCGTCACTTCAAGTCCCGCTTGAAGTACCTCCCATTTCGACGAGTCGATCATCACCGGCACGCGGGCGATCTCCGGCTCCGAGGCCATCAGGTTGAGGAACGTGCGCATCGCCTCGGGACCGTCGATCAGCCCGTCGTCCATGCAGACGTCGACGATCTGCGCCCCGGCGTCGACCTGTGCGCGGGCCACCGAGAGCGCCTCTTCGTAGTTGGCTTCGCGGATCAGCCTTGCGAAACGGGCCGATCCGGCGACGTTCGTGCGTTCGCCGACGTTGATGAAGTTGGCTTCGGGGACGATCCGCAGCGGCTCCAGACCGCTCAAGGTCGTGATGTGCTTCGGCGCGGGAACGGGCCGCGGGGCGTAGTCTCCGGATATTTTCGACAATTCGAATATGTGGGCGGGCGTCGTGCCGCAGCAGCCGCCCACGATGTTCACCAGTCCGCGCCGCATATACTCGCCGACATCCCCGGCGAACATTTCGGGCGTCTCGTCGTAACCGCCCATCACGTTGGGAAGCCCTGCGTTCGGGTGCGCCGAGATGCGCGTTCCGGCCACTGCCGCCAGCCGTTCGAGGTAGGGCAGCAGCTGCTTGGCCCCGTAGGCGCAATTCAGCCCGACCGACAGCAGGTTCGCATGCGACACCGAGACGGCGAAGGCCTCGACGGTCTGCCCCGAGAGGGTGCGGCCGCCGGCGTCGGCGAGCGTTCCGGAGACCATTACGGGGATCGCGCGGCCCAGCCGCTCGCAGAGCGTGTCGATGGCCCAGAGGGCCGCCTTGGCGTTGAGCGTGTCGAAAACGGTCTCCACCAGCAGGATGTCCGCCCCGCCGTCCACCAGTCCCCGCACCTGATCCGTATATGCTTCGACCAGTTGTGCGAAGGTCACCTCGCGGGCCGCGGGATTCTGTACGTCGGCCGACATCGAGGCCGTGCGGTTCGTGGGGCCCACCGATCCCGCCACGAAACGCGGCTTCTGCGGGTTGCGGGCCGTGAACTCGTCGGCCGCGCTGCGTGCGATTCCGGCTGCGGCCTTCGAAATCTCGTAAGCGCACTCTTCGAGCCGGTAGTCGGCCAGCGACACGGCGTTGGCGTTGAACGAGTCGGTTTCGATGATGTCGGCTCCCGCCCGCAGGTACTTTTCGTGAATCTCGCGCACCACGTCCGGGCGGGTCAGCGCGAGCAGGTCGTTGCAGCCCTTGAGCTGCACCGGCCAGCCGGCGAACCGCCGGCCGCGGTAGTCCTCCTCCTGCAGTCCGTAGCCCTGCACCATCGTGCCGAAGCCTCCGTCGAGCAGCAGGATGCGGCGCTCCAGTTGGTCGTATAGCGTTGTCGTCATTTATTTTTCGGTAATTTCTATTTCGTAGAGTTTCGGCCAGTTTTTGCCCGTCACGAAGATGCGGTCCCCCTCGGCGTCATAGGCGATGCCGTTCAGCACGTCGGTCGTCGCGGTCATTTCCGTTTCGGGCAGCAGCCCCGCGAGGTCGACGACGCCCTCGACGACGCCCGTCGCGGGGTCGATGACGACGATCTGGTCGGTGGTGTAGACGTTGGCCCATATTTTGCCGCCGATCCACTCCAGTTCGTTGAGGTATTCGACCGGCGCGCCCTTGTAGGTCACCGTCACGCGCTTTTCGCGGCGGAACGTCGCGGGATCGACCGTGTGGATCGTGGCCGTGCCGTCCGACATGTAGAGCTTCTCGCCGTCGGTCGTGAGGCCCCAGCCTTCGCCCGGATAGCGGAAGTCGCGGATCTTTTGCAGTTTCCCGTTCTCCAGCGAATATACGTGCGCGGTGTTGGACTGCCAGGTCAGCTGGTAGAGCTTCCCGCCGAGCAGGGTGATTCCTTCGCCGAACTCCGAACGGGGCAGGCGCGCCATGACCTCGGTTTTCCCCGTCGCGAGGTCGGTCTTCCGAACGACCGATTCGCCGTGCTGGCCCGTGCCTTCCCACATCGTCCCGTCGACGTATTGCAGCCCCTGGGTGTAGGCGTCGGTCGAGTGGGGGTAGGTCGCCGCGATGCGGTAGGTGTACGTTTTCGGCTCGGCCTGCACGGCCGCCGCGGCCTGTGCCTTTGCGCCGGGGCGTTTGGCGCGCGCCGCCGGACCGCCGCATGCGCCCAGCAGCAGGATGGAAAACAGGAATATCGGGGTCGTTTTCATTGTTTCGGAACAAAATAGCTCACAAAGATACGAAAAAGTCGGATGGGATCAAAACGGAATTGCGTGCGGTTCGGTAAAACCTTATCGGCTGGCAAAAGGGGCGTTGCGACTCCAAAGGCTGCGGAAAAGCCGGATGGGATCAAAACGGAATTGCGCACGGCTCGGTAGAACCTTCCCCGGCAAGCGGGGGCGTTGCGGCCCCAAAGGTACGAAAAACAAACCGTATATCATAATTTGACCGTATTATTACGGGTAATGTCTTGCCGGAAATGGAATAATTTCGTATCTTTGCCTCCCGATTCTGAACGGAAATACGAAGAATAACAAATATAATTCATTCATTATGAACATTGTAAGAGAACAACGCGGCGAGAATAACTCGCTGATCCGCGTGACTGTCGGCGAGGCGGATTACGGGCAGGAGGTCGAAAAGTCCCTGCGCGAGTACAAGCGCAAGGCCAACATCCCCGGATTCCGTCCGGGCATGGTCCCCATGGGCATCGTCAAGAAGATGTACGGCAAGGGCGTCCTGGCCGAGCAGTCCTACCGTCAGGCTTCGAACGCCGTTTTCGAATATCTCCAGAAGGAGGGCATCGACTATCTGGGCGACGTGATTCCCGCGGAGGAGCAGGGCGACTTCGATTTCGACAACGCCACCGAGTTCGAATTCGTGTTCGAGATCGGCGAGGCTCCCGAGATCAAGCTGGAGCTTTCCGACAAGGATAAGCTGACCTACAACAAGATCAAGGTCGACAAGAAGATGCACGACGACTACCGTTCGAACTACCTGCGCCGCTTCGGCCGCCTGGTGGACGCCGAGAAGGTGACTTCGGACGAGGCGCTGTCGGTGACGCTCGACAACGGCGAGATGAACGTTGCGGACGCTTACGTGGGTCTGATCTCGATGGACGAGGCTGATCGCAAGCCTTTCATCGGCAAGAAGGTCGGCGACAAGATGAAGGTGAATATCAACGAACTCTATAAAAATCCCGCCCAGCGCGCCGCCTGCCTGCAGGTCAAGGAGAACGAACTGGAGGGCGTCAACCCCGAATTCGAACTGGAGATCACTAAAATCCGCAAGTTCGCCGAGCCGGAGCTGAACGAGGAGTTCTTCAAGATGGCTTTCCCGCAGGGCGGCGTCACGGACGAAGCCGGGCTGGACAAGTTCATCGACGCGCAGATCGAGGCCGAACTGCGCCGCGAGAGCGACTACCTCTTCACGTTGCAGGTGCGCGACTATCTCGTGAAGAAGGCCGACCTGAAGATGCCCGCGGCGTTCCTCAAGCGCTGGCTCTACACGATCAACGAGGGCAAGTTCTCGATGGAGGACATCGAGAAGGATTTCGACCAGTTCCTGAAGATGTTCACCTGGAACTACCTCCAGAAGCACTTCATCAAGACCGACGGCATCTCCGTTTCGAAGGAGGAGGCGCTCTCCGAAGCCAAGGCGCTGGCCGCCTCGCAGTTCGCACAGTACGGCATGCCCTCGGCGCCGGACGACATGCTGGAGGGTTACGCCGAGAAGATTCTCGCCGACAAGGATCAGGGCCAGAAGATTTACGAGAAGCTCTATGAAGTGAAGGTCGTCGAGGATGTCAAATCGAAGGTCAAGGTAACTGAAAAAGCCGTATCTGCGGACGATTTCGCTAAATTGGCGAAGGAACTTTAAGTTTCGCGGAATTTTATCTATCTTTGGACTTTGCAGGCGTGATGTTTGCAAAGTCCTTTGTGCTTTAAGAACGCGCTTTTAGGGGCGGCTGTGGGTTTTCACGCTTCCCATCCGGTTCTGCGCTCCCGTCCGCCCGCCTGGGAGGCGGCTTTCGGGAGCGACGGGGGCCGGATCGCTTGCGGCGGTTTTCGCGCCCGCTTTAAGAAGCGGGTTTCGGGGGCGATGGGGAATTCGGAATGCTTCCGGCGGCTTGTGCGCTCCTGACCGGCAGAAGGCAGAATATGAAGAGTAAATAAATACGACTATGTCAGAATTTGAAAAATACGCACGGAACCACTGCGGGATCAGTTCGCTGAAACTGCACGATTTCCAGTCGGTAAGCGCGGCCTACGTGTCGCCTACGATCATTGAGGAGCGTCAGCTGAACATCGCCACGATGGACGTTTTCTCGCGCCTGATGATGGACCGCATCATCTTCCTCGGCGCGCCGATCTACGACGACGCGGCCAATATCATCCAGGCCCAGCTGCTGTTCCTCGAATCGGTCGATCCCGAGAAGGACATTCAGATCTACATCAACTCGCCCGGCGGGTCGGTTTCGGCCGGACTGGGCATTTACGACACCATGCAGCTGGTGAACTCCGACGTGGCGACCATCTGCACGGGGCTTGCCGCCTCGATGGGCGCCGTGCTGCTCACGGCGGGCGCCAAGGGCAAGCGTTCGGCGCTCCCGCATTCGCGGGTGATGATCCACCAGCCGCTGGGCGGCGCGCAGGGCCAGGCCTCGGACATCGAGATCACGGCGCGCGAGATTCTGAAAACCAAGCGCGAGCTGTACGAAATCCTCTCGGTCCACTCGGGCGTCCCGGTCAAGAAGATCGAGAAGGACGCCGACCGCGACTACTGGCTGTCGGCCCGCGAGGCGAAGGATTACGGACTGATCGACGAGGTGCTTTCCAAACGAGACAAGTAAACCGCATGGCACAGAATAAGAACAACAACAAGAACGGCGGCGACTGCTGCTCGTTCTGCGGCGCCAAGCGCACGGACGTGGAGATCATGTTCCAGGGTTCGGACGGCGCGAATATCTGTAACAAATGTATCGAGAACGGCTATAAGATCATCGTCGACAACGACATCGCCTCCGAACGGGGACGGCGTCCGGCGGCGGCTCCGCTCAAGATGGAGGAACTGCTCAAGCCGGCGCAGATCAAGGAGTTCCTCGACCAGTATGTCATCGGGCAGGATGCCGCCAAGCGGTATATGTCCGTGGCGGTCTACAACCACTACAAGCGGCTGCTGTACGCCCCGAAGGAGGACGAGGTCGAGATCGACAAGTCGAACATCGTGCTGGTCGGTCCGACGGGCACGGGCAAGACGCTGATGGCCCGCACGATCGCCAAGCTGCTGAAAGTGCCGTTCACGATCGTCGATGCGACCGTTCTGACCGAGGCGGGATATGTGGGCGAGGATGTCGAGAGCATTCTCTCGCGGCTGTTGCAGGTCGCCGACTACAACGTCGAGCAGGCCGAGCGCGGCATCGTCTTCATCGACGAGATCGACAAGATCGCGCGCAAGGGCGACAACCCCTCCATCACGCGCGACGTTTCGGGCGAGGGCGTGCAGCAGGCCCTGCTGAAAATCCTCGAAGGAACGGTGGTCAACGTGCCTCCCCAGGGCGGCCGCAAGCACCCCGAGCAGAAATTCATTCAGGTCGACACGCGCAACATCCTCTTCATCTGCGGCGGTGCGTTCGACGGCATCGAGAAGAAGATCGCCCAGCGGCTGAACACCCGCGCGATGGGTTACGGGCGGCTGAACGCAGATCCCATCGACCGCTCGAACCTGATGCAGTACGTCACGCCGCAGGACCTCAAGTCGTTCGGACTGATTCCCGAACTGGTGGGACGTCTCCCGGTGCTGACCTACATGCAGCCGCTGGAGCGCGCGGCCCTGCGTTCGATCCTCACCGAGCCGAAGAACGCCATCGTCAAGCAGTACAAGCGTCTGTTCGAACTCGACGGCGTGAAACTCGCCTTCGACGACGACGCGCTGGACTACATCGTCGACAAGGCCGTCGAGTTCAAGCTCGGCGCGCGCGGCCTGCGCTCGATCTGCGAGGCGATTATGATGGACACGATGTTCGACATCCCCTCGACCGATGCCCGAAAGTTCACCGTCACTTTGCCTTATGCAAAGAAAAAGATAGAAAAGGCAAATATTTTGGAACTTAAACAAGTCGGCTAATTTCTTTTTGGCTATCTTTGTCGGAAATAAACAGCTAAAACGCATAAAATACTAACTCCATGTCTACAACGAATTCAAAACTTACGCGCGTTGCCGATAATATCCGCATCCTTTCGGCCGCGATGGTCGAGAAGGCCAAGTCGGGGCATCCCGGCGGCGCTATGGGCGGCGCGGATTTCATCACGGTGCTCTTCACCGAGTTCCTGCGTTACGACCCCGATAATATGGCGTATCCCTACCGCGACCGTTTCTTCCTCGATCCGGGCCACATGTCGCCGATGCTCTATTCGACGCTCGCGCTGGCCGGGCACTATTCGACCGAAGATCTGCAATCGCTGCGCCAGTGGGGCAGCGTGACGCCGGGGCACCCGGAGGTGGACGTGATGCGCGGCGTGGAGAATACGTCGGGACCGTTGGGACAGGGCCACGCCATGGCGCTGGGAGCCGCCATTGCGGAACGCTTCATGGCCGCCCGTTTCGGCGAGTGGATGGCGCACAAGACCTATGCCTATATTTCGGACGGCGCCGTCGAGGAGGAGATTTCGCAGGGCGTGGGCCGCATCGCCGGCCATCTGGGCCTGTCGAACTTCGTGATGTACTACGACTCGAACAACATTCAGCTCTCGACGAAGGTCGACGAGGTGATGACCGAGAACGTGGCCATGAAGTACGAGGCGTGGGGCTGGAACGTGTTGTCGATCGACGGGCACAACATCAATGAGATCCGCGAGGCGCTGGTCGCCGCCGAGAGCGAGACCGAGCGTCCGACGCTCATCATCGGCCATACCGTCATGGGCAAGGGCGCCAAAGGCCCCGCCGGAGAGAGCTTCGAAAACAAAGTCTCGACCCACGGCCAGCCGCTGACGGCCGCCGGGGCCGATTTCGCCGCTACGGTGAAGAACCTGGGCGGCGATGCGGAGAATCCGTTCGCCGTCTTCGCGGAGAGCCGCGAGGTCTTCGCCGAACGTCGCGAGGCGTTGAAGGAGTGGGTCGCGAAGCAGGCCGCCGTCGAGAAGTCGTGGCGCGCGGAGCATAAGGAGCTGGCGCGCAAACTCGACGATTTCCTTTCGGGCAAACTTCCCGAAATCGACTACAAGTCCATCGAGATGAAGGCCGACGTGGCTACGCGCGCCGCATCGGCGACGGTGCTGGGCGTCTTCGCCGAGAAGATCGACAACATGATCGTGGCTTCGGCCGACCTGTCGAATTCGGACAAGACCGACGGTTACCTGAAGAAGACCAAGGCGTTCACGAAGGGCGATTTCAGCGGGAAATTCTTCCAGGCGGGCGTCTCGGAGCTGACGATGGCCTGCGTTGCGAACGGCATGGCGCTGCACGGCGGCGTGATCCCCGTCTGCGGCACGTTCTTCGTCTTCTCCGATTATATGAAGCCCGCCGTGCGCCTCTCGGCGCTGATGCGCCTGCATGTGGTCTACGTCTGGACGCACGACTCGTTCCGCGTGGGCGAGGACGGCCCGACGCACCAGCCCGTGGAGCACGAGGCGCAGATCCGCCTGATGGAGCACCTGCGCAACCACCACGACGAGCGTTCGATGCTCGTGCTGCGTCCGGCCGACGGCGATGAGACCGTCATGGCGTGGAAACTGGCCGTCGAGGAGCACCGCCCTGTGGCGCTCGTGCTGTCGCGCCAGAACATCAAGACCCTGCCGACGCTGGGCGCCATCCGCCGCGAGGAGGCCGCGCAGGTCGCCAAGGGCGGTTATGTGGTGATGGATGCCGCCAAACCCGCCGCGGTGCTGATCGCCACGGGTTCGGAGGTCGCAACGCTGGTCGAAGGCGCCGAACTGCTGGCCGCCGAGGGCATTCCGGTCCGTGTGGTGAACGTCCCGAGCGAGGGGCTGTTCCGCGACCAGCCCCGTTCGTACCAGGAGAGCGTGCTGCCTGCGGGCGTTGCGCGCTACGGCATGACTTCGGGTCTTCCGGTCAATCTCCGGGGACTGGTGGGCGAGAACGGCGTGATCCACGGTCTCGACCATTTCGGCTGGTCGGCCCCCTACAAGGTGCTCGACGAGAAGTTCGGCTACAACGGGGCAACCGTCGCCGCCGAAGTGAAAAAGATGCTCGGGAAATAGCGGAGACCGTCCGGGTTCGGCGGCAACGATTTTCGAGTTGCCGCCGAAGTGAAGAAGATGCTCGGGAAATAGTACCTATATATAAAATGTGCAGGAGCCACCGCCCGACGCGGTGGCTTTTGTTTTGCAGATTCCGAAATTATGCCTATCTTTGCAGTCCCGTCTGTCAAGCGGGGAAATGTGGAAAGATTTGACTGATTGCAAACCACAATAAAAAATCGCTAAAACAGCACATTTTTTATTTTCAACAGCCAATTTTTCCCATTTTATACGTTTAACCATTAAAAATGTATGAAAATGGGCTTTTTATTTACATCGGAATCGGTGTCCGAAGGACATCCCGACAAGGTTTCGGATCAGATTTCCGACGCAATCCTCGACGAATTCCTGCGCCGCGACGCCAACTCGAAAGTCGCCTGCGAAACCCTTTGCACCACGGGACTCGTGGTCGTGGCGGGTGAAGTGCGCTCGGAGGCGTATGTCGACGTGCAGGGCGTGGCGCGCCGCGTGATCAACCGCATCGGCTACACCCGGAGCGACTATCAGTTCGACGGCAACTCGTGCGGCATTCTGTCGGCCATTCACGAACAGTCGTCGGACATCAACCAGGGCGTCGTCCGCGAAGCCGAGGAGGAGCAGGGCGCCGGCGACCAGGGCATCATGTTCGGCTACGCCTGCAACGAGACCCGCGAGATGATGCCCGCGACACTGATCCTGTCGCACGTGATCCTCAAGGAGCTGGCCGTCATCCGCCGCGAAGGCGAGGTGATGACCTATCTGCGTCCCGACTCGAAGTCGCAGGTCACGATCGAGTACGACGAGACGACGAACAAGCCGCTGCGCGTGCATACGATCGTCGTCTCGACGCAGCACGACGAGTTCATCCTCCCGGGCGAGGGCCGCAGCGAGAAGGAGGCGGAAAAACAGATGCAGGACAAAATCCGCGAGGACGTGCGCACGATTCTCATTCCGCGGGTCAAGGCGCGTCTGGAGCGCGCCGGCGACCAGCTGGCCGCACTGATCGGCGACGACTACATCCTGCACGTGAACCCCACGGGCAAGTTCGTGATCGGAGGGCCTCACGGAGACACGGGACTTACGGGCCGCAAGATCATCGTCGACACCTACGGCGGCCGCGGCGCGCACGGCGGCGGCGCCTTTTCGGGCAAGGACTCGTCCAAAGTGGACCGTTCGGCGGCCTATGCCGCGCGCCACATCGCCAAGAACCTCGTGGCGGCGGGCGTCGCCGACCAGATTCTGGTCGAGTTGAGCTACGCCATCGGCATCGCGCAGCCGCTGTCGATCTACGTCGATACCTACAATTCACCCCGTCCCGCGGCGCTGGCCGGCATGACCGACGGCGAGATCGCCCGCCGCATCGGGAAGCTCTTCGACCTGCGTCCCGCGGCCATCGTGAAGCGTTTCGGCCTGAAAAACCCGATCTTCGAGGCGACGGCTTCCTACGGGCATTTCGGCAATCGTCCTTATACGAAGGTGGAGAAGGTCTGGGAGAACGGCGTCGAGACCGAGCGCGAAATCGAGTTCTTCGGCTGGGAGAAACTCGATGCCGTGGAGCAGATCAAGCGGGAGTTCGGCCTTTAGCGTCCGGATACGCTGAAAAATCGGGGCGTCCGCGCAGGATGTCCCGATTTTTGTGCGAAAAGGACATACTAACCGGACGTTATTGTGCGTTTGTCCTTCGAAATTGAAATTTAAACGTACAGCTTATGTAATGAAGTTGCCTCTGATTAATAGAACCAAAACATTTAATTCATTATGAAAAAGGCATTTTTGATTTTAGGACTCGTAGCCGTGTCGGCCGCAGCCGGCGGACTTACGGCTTGGACGGTTTCCGCGGACCGCGGAGGTTCCGTCGCATACATCGAGCGCGAGGTGGAACGTACGCCCGCGCTGGGAACCCAGTTTACGTCTTACCAGGGCGAGCAGTATCCCGACCTCACCTACGCCGCCGAGAATGCGGTGAAGGCCGTCGTGAACATCGAGGCCATCCAGCAGGTCGAGATGCCCCAGCGCCGGGGCTACGATCCGTTTCTGGAGTTCTTCGGAATCCCGCAGGATTACGGCCGCGGCGACGGAGGTCCGCAGTACCGCGAGCAGCGGGCCGGCGGTTCGGGCGTGATTATTTCGGAGGACGGCTATATCGTGACGAACAACCACGTCGTGGACGGGGCTTCGAAACTCAAGGTGAAGCTCAACGACGGGCGTTCGTTCGACGCCAAACTCATCGGCAAGGATTCGGCGACGGACCTCGCGCTGCTGAAGGTCGAGGCCAAGGGGCTGCCTACGCTGGCTTTCGGATCGTCCGATGCGCTGCGTCTGGGCGAATGGGTGCTGGCGATCGGTTCGCCGTTCGACTTGCAGTCGACCATCACGGCCGGCATCGTGAGCGCCAAGGCGCGTCAGCTGGGAGCCATTCCCAACGATTTCAGGATCGAGTCGTTCATCCAGACCGACGCGGCGGTGAACCCCGGCAACTCGGGCGGTGCGCTGGTCAACACCCACGGCGAGCTGGTGGGCATCAACACGCTGATCAAGTCGCAGACGGGAAGCTACGTGGGCTATTCGTTCGCCATTCCCGAGTCGATCGTCCGCAAGGTGGTGGTCGATCTGAAGGAGTTCGGCGTCGTGCAGCGCGCCCTGCTGGGCGTACAGTTCCGCGTCGTGGATCAGGATTTCCTCGATACGGAGGGCAAAGAGTTGGGCATCAAGGATCTGGGCGGCGCCTACGTGGCCGCAGTTGTCGAGGGCGGAGCCGCTTCGGAGGCCGGAATCCGCAAGGGAGACGTGATTCTGGACATTGATGGCGTGAAAATTGTTGAACCTTCGACGCTTCAGGAGCAGATCGCCAAACGCCGACCCAACGATACGGTTAAATTATCCGTAAAAAGAGACGGAAAGGTGAAACAATTTGACGTTACTTTGCGTAATAAAGCAGGTAAAACGGAATTGGTTACCAAGGAGGACGTCGACGTTGTCGATGCGCTCGGAGGTAAGTTCGCCGATGCGGGCGCCAAACTGTGCCGCGAACTTGACATCAAGGGCGGCGTGCAGGTGGTCGGCATCAAGGCCGACGGAATTCTGGCCCGCGCCCGTGTTAAACAGGGATTTGTGATCACTCACATCAACGACCGCCCGGTCTATTCGCTCGGCGACATGCAGCGGATGACGGAGAAGGTCCGTTCGATCGACGGCGTTTATCCCAACGGCCGTTCGGCAAGCTACACGCTGGTGGAGTAAATCGCAGCCCGGGCGGGTTTATGGATTGCAGTATTATTAGGATAGTTAGAAAAAAATATGCGTCAATTAAAGATTACAAAGTCCATCACCAACCGCGAAAGCGCCTCGCTGGACAAGTACTTGCAGGAAATCGGCAAGGAGGAGCTTATCACGGTCGAGGAGGAGGTGGAACTCGCCCAGCGAATTAAAAAAGGAGACCAGGAAGCGCTTGAGAAGCTCACCAAAGCCAACCTGCGTTTCGTGGTGTCCGTCGCCAAACAATACCAGAATCAGGGATTGAGCCTCCCGGACCTGATCAACGAGGGCAACCTCGGGCTGATCAAGGCCGCCGAGAAGTTCGACGAGACCCGCGGTTTCAAGTTCATCTCCTATGCCGTGTGGTGGATTCGTCAGTCGATTCTCCAGGCTTTGGCCGAGCAGTCGCGCATCGTGCGTCTGCCGCTCAACCAGGTGGGTTCGCTGAACAAGATCAACAAGGCGTTCGCACGCTTCGAGCAGGAGCACGAGCGCACGCCGTCGCCCGAAGAGCTGGCTACGGAACTGGAACTCCCGAAGGAGAAGGTCACCGACACGCTGCGTGTCGCCGGCCGCCACGTATCGGTCGACGCTCCGTTCGCCGACGGCGAGGACAACTCGCTGCTGGATGTGCTGGTGAATCCCGATTCGCCCAATGCCGACCGCGGGCTGATCAACGAGTCGCTGTCGACCGAGGTGGACCGTGCGCTGGAGACCCTCACGGAGCGTGAGCGCGACATCATCAAGTACTTCTTCGGCATCGGAACCTCGGAGATGACTCTCGAAGAGATCGGCGAGAAGTTCGACCTGACGCGCGAGCGCGTGCGTCAGATCAAAGAGAAGGCGATTCGCCGCCTCCGGCATTCGTCGCGGTCGAAACTCCTGAAATCCTATCTGGGATAGGGAATCCTGTGCAGTTCGTAAAAATCCCGGCCTTGCTTCTTGCAGGGCCGGGATTTTTCGTCTTTCGGGCGGGGCGGATTACCACACGATCGGTTCCTTGCCCACGGAGCGGAGGTATTCGTTGGCGCGCGAGAAGTGGCGGCAGCCGAAGAATCCCCGGTAGACCGACAGCGGCGAAGGGTGCACGGCTTTGAGGATCAGGTTGCGCTGCGGGTCGGCGATGGCGCCTTTCTTCTGGGCGTAGCTGCCCCAGAGCATGTAGACGATGCCCTCTTTGCGCTGGGCGATGGCGCGCACCACGGCGTCGGTGAAGGTCTCCCAGCCGCGGCCGGCGTGCGACGCGGCTTCGTGAGCGCGGACCGTGAGCACGGCGTTGAGCAGCAGCACTCCCTGTTCGGCCCAGCGGTCGAGGTTGCCCGTAGACGGTATGGGCGTGCCGGTGTCGTCGGAGACCTCCTTGAAGATGTTTTGCAGCGAGGGCGGGAAGGGAACTCCGTCCGCGACCGAGAAACAAAGCCCGTTGGCCTGTCCGGGACCGTGATAGGGGTCCTGGCCGATGACGACCACTTTCAGGCGGTCGAACGGGCATTTGTCGAAGGCGCGGAAGATGTTGCTGCCGCGCGGGAAAATGCGCCGCGAGGCGTATTCCTGCCGTACGAACTCCGTGAGCTGCGCGAAATAGGGTTTTTCGAACTCCGGGGCGAGGAGTTCCTTCCAGTCGGGGGCTATCTTTACATCCATGTTACGAGCGGTTAAAGTCGTGTAAATGTAGTAAAAAGTTCCCGGAATGCCGTGTTTTTGCGGCGGATTTCGGCGGGCAGGGCAAAAAACGGGCGGCATCCGCTGAACTTGGGGTGGACGCCGCCCGTCGCTGATGGTAAGAAGGGGGCTATTTTGAGGTTGCGCCGTAGCCCACGACGAGGATTCCGTCGAGACTGCCTTGGGGTTTTTCAGGCCGTTCGGAGAGCTTGTCCCCGCTGCCTTGGAGGTAAAAATCGACGGGCAGCGTATATTTCACGCGCACCTTCTCACCGCGCTGTTCGCCGGGCGTCCATGCTCCGGCGGGCGAGGAGGCGATCACGCGGCGGGCCTCGTCGGCAAGCAGTTTGTCGGGCGATTGCAATACCAGGATGTTGCTTACCGAACCGTTCTTTTCGACGATGAACGAGACGATGACACGTCCCTGGATATTGTTTTTCATCGCTTCGGCCGGGTATTGGATGTGCATCTGTATCCAGTTGCGGAAGTCTTTGATCTCGCCGCTCCGGAACGAAGGCATCTTCTCGGTGATCAGGAATGGTTCGTTACCGTCGGGAGCGCCCTGCACGGTTGCGCTTTCGGTCTGGGGCAGGCGGAAATCGACGGGCAGCGTATATTTCACGCGCACCTTCTCTCCGCGCTGTTCGCCGGGCGTCCATGCTTCGGCAGGCGAGGAGGCGATCACGCGGCGGGCCTCGTCGGCAAGCAGTTTGTCGGGCGATTGCAATACCAGGATGTTGCTTACCGAACCGTTCTTTTCGACGATGAACGAGACGATGACACGTCCCTGGATATTGTTTTTCATCGCTTCGGCCGGGTATTGGATGTGCATCTGTATCCAGTTGCGGAAGTCTTTGATCTCGCCGCTCCGGAACGAAGGCATCTTCTCGGTGATCAGGAATGGTTCGTTACCGTCGGGAGCGCCCTGCACGGTTGCGCTTTCGGTCTGGGGCAGGCGGAAATCGACGGGCAGCGTATATTTCACGCGCACCTTCTCTCCGCGCTGTTCGCCGGGCGTCCATGCTTCGGCAGGCGAGGAGGCGATCACGCGGCGGGCCTCGTCGGCAAGCAGTTTGTCGGGCGATTGCAATACCAGAATGTTGCTTGCCGAACCGTCCTTTTCGATGGTGAACGTCACGACCACGCGACCCTGGATGTTCCGTTCCACGGCTTCGGCGGGGTATTGGAGGTGCTCCTGCACCCACGCGCGGAAGTCGTTGAGGTCGCCGCCGCGGAACGAAGGCATCTTTTCGACGATCAGAAACGGCATGTCTTCCGTGGACGCGGAGGCGATTTCGACCGATCCGGTTTTCTCGTTGAAAGCGGCTTCGTCGGTCGCCGGTTTGGCTGCGCCTTTGGTGGTGACCACGATCACGCCGTTTTTACCCCGCGAACCGTACACTGCGGTGGAGGACTGATTTTTGAGGACGCTGATCCGTTCGATCGTATTGGGGTCGATCTCGTCGATGCTCGTCCGCTCGACGCCGTCGACGATATAGAGCGGTTTGGCTTTCCGCTCCTTTTCGGCTCCTGCGGCGCTTTGGGGCGCGGGCGTTTTTTGGTCGCCGGGGGTTACGCTGACGGGGTCGAGTTTGTTGCTCTCGGTCTCCAAGGTGATTTCAAAACTCTCTGCGCCGGATTTGTCGGAGACGCGGACTTTCCGGGTCTGGCAGCCGACGTAGGAGATGACAAGTTCATTGCCGGGAGCCGCTGAAATCTGCGCCGTGCCCTCCTTGCCGGTCACGGTTCCGACGTTCGATCCGCTGATCAGTACGATTGCGCCCGGAAGCGGCTGGCCGTTCTGGAAGACGGTTACGGAGACTTTTTTCTTCGTTGCGTCCTGGGACGCCGTTTCGTCGGCCGGGGCCTTTTCGGTCTCTGCAATCCGGACCTCGGCGGCGCGCGTGGTCAGCGAGAAAGCGCACAGGAGTCCTATCACGGCGGGAAGCGTTCCCGCCAGCCGCAGCAGGGAGTGCCTGCCGGAAGTTTTCGTTGTCATCATTTTAAAGCGTTTTTTGGTTAAGGAATCCCGCAGCCCGTTGGCTATTTCCGGACTATAACCGAATAGCTGCCTGAATATGGTTTTCATGTAATGTTCGATGTCGTACCCTTCGGCCAGCACGTCGCTGTCGGCTTCGAACTCCTCGGCTTCGGTGAGCCGCCGTGCGGCGAGCCATACGAAAGGGTTCCACCACAGCGCGGCCTTCATGCATTCCATCGCCACGCGCTCGGCGGAGTGGCGGTGGGCGACGTGGCTCGCCTCATGGGCTACGATGGCCTGCAACTCTCCGGCCGGGATCTGGTCCCAGAGGTAGATCGAGCGGAAGAACGAGAACGACGCGATCCGCTGCGGGGTGCGCACGAGCGTGAAACGCTCCGTGCGGGTGATCGCCGCACTGCGCCGCAGCCGGCGGATGCGCACGACCTGCCACAGCATGACGCCCGCGACCAGCCCGACCCCGATCAGGTATACCGCCAGGCATATCGCTTCGGGCGTGACGGCCGGAGCCGCCTCTTCGACCACCTCGGCGGTCCATTCGGCCTCGGGCAGTGCGACCGTCGGGGCGACCTCGATCACCTTGCCCGGCCAGACGGGGATGCGCAGCAGCGGAATGACCGCCGCCAGGAGGGTCGATGCGAGCAGGTAGGCCCTGCACCAGCCGAACCGCACGTGCCGTTCGAGCAGGATGGCGTAGGCCGCCAGCAGCACGCCGCTGCAAGCCAGCACTTCGAGGGCGTAGATGGCGAGGGTTTTCACGGCGGTTATTTTTTGGCGTTGCGCATGATTTCGAGAATTTCATCCATCTCCCGGGCGGAGATGTTTTCATGGCGCGAGAAGAATGACACCAGTTGGGCCAGCGAGCCGTCGAAATAGCTGGAAAGCATCGACGACATGACGCCGCGGGCATACTCCTCGCGGCCGATCAGCGGAAAATAGCGGTGGCTCTTGCCCTCGGCCGTATGGCTGACGAAGCCCTTGTTCTCCAGAATCTTGAGAAACGTGGCGACGGTGGTGTACTTGGGGTGGGGTTCGTCGGTCCGGGCGATGATGTCGTTGACCACCGCGTCGCCCAGACGCCAGAGAATCTGCATGATCTCCTCCTCGCCGCGAGTCAGTTCCGTAATCTTGGTATTCATAGGTCGTGTTGTTTCGGGTTTACGACACAATATTACTACTAAATTTTTAGTAAAACAAATTTTCGATCTAAAAATTTAGTAGATAAGCCCGAAATAATTGATACCTATGTTTATAAGAGAGGTGGAGAGGCCTGGGCGGAGTGGTCGGAGCTGGGTGCGAGGCTATCGTAGCTGCCGTTCGGCCTCGTTGTCTTTCTCCTCCTTGTCGTCCTCCTCCCAGTCGAACCACGGGAATTCGTGCCGGCCGCCCAGCGCGAAGCGCGTGTAGGTGATCGGAAGTCCCATTTCGAGAAAGCGGGTTTCATAAGCCGTCTTGACCGAAAGCACCTCGTCGGCGAACCCCGAACCGTAGATGTCGGGTTCGGAGACCTCGCAAGTCAGCCCGTAATGGCGGATGACCTCGCCCGTGTAGGCGTAGAGGTGCTTGGAGTCGGTCTTGAGGTTGATCCACCCGTCGGGCCGGAGCAGGCGGGCGTAACAGGCCAGGTAGAGCGGCGAGGTGAGGCGTTTCTTGGCCCGCCGGGTCTTGAGCTGCGGATCGGGGAAGGTGATCCAGATTTCGGACACTTCGTTTTCGGCGAACAGCGCGTCGATGAACTCGATGCGTGTGCGCAGGAAGCCTACGTTGTGCATCCTGCGGTCCGTGGCGGTCTTCGCGCCGCGCCACATGCGTGCGCCCTTGATGTCGATGCCGATGTAGTTGCGCTGCGGGTCGCGCTGAGCCAGCGCGACGGTGTATTCGCCCTTGCCGCAGCCCAGTTCCAGTACGATGGGATTGTCGTTGCGGAAGAAATCACGGTTCCAGTTCCCTTTCAGCGGGTGGTCGCGGTGGAACACCTCGTCGAATTCGGGTTGCACGAAACATTCGAAAGTCAGGTTCTCGCGGAACCTGCGGAGCTTGTCTTTGCCCATAGTGGTCTGTTGTTCCGCCGGACTGCGGGGCCGGCAGGACGGTAATGTGTTTTCGGTTATCTGCTTTGCTGCAGGTCGACGCCGACGGCTTCGACCCCGCGGACGGGGCGGACCGGCGTGACCGAGCAGCGGTAGTCGCCGTGCTGCGTGAGGCGGATTCGGCGGCGGTAGGGGATCGCTGCCTCGCGCATCAGGGCCGCGGGACCTTTCGGGTGCGGGATGACGAGCAGGAACCACTCCCCGAAGCGGAGCGAATCGGGGGTTACGGTGGCGATGCGGACCGTCAGCGTGTCCTCCGCGAAGCGGTCGTTGCAGCGCAGGAAGATCACGGCGTCGCGCAGCGACACGGTGTCTGCGTTCGGCAGGCGGATTTCGGCCCGCGAGTCCCACCGGGCGGGGTTGACGTCGGTGACCGCCGACTGGTGGGGCGAGACGCAGCTTCCGGCCAGAAGCGCGGCCGCCACGGCCGCGATATGCCCTGCCGAGCGTTTCACCGCGCTATTGGTTTTGATGCGTTCCGCCGTTATTGCCGCCTTCGCTGCCGCCTCCGTTGCCGTTATTGCCGGCCGGGGCGTTTCCGCCGTTGTTTCCGTTTCCGTTTCCGTTTCCGCGGCGACGGTTGCGGTTGTTGCGGCTGCGGTTTCCGCCCTCACGGCCGCCTCCGTTGTTTTCACGGGGCTCGAGGCCGTTGTTTTCGCCTCGGTTATTGTCGCCGCGGCCGTTGCCGTTGTGCGGACGCTCGCCGTTGCCGCCGTTCTGACGCTCCCCTCCGTTGCCTCCGTTGCGCGGACGGTCGTTGCGGCGCGGCTGCCTGTCGGGACGGCCGGGCTGTCCTTCACGCGGCTGGCGGGTCTCTCCGCCGGACTCCTGCGGCGTCTGTCCGTTCTGCCCTGCGGGGCGTCCCTGCTCACCGCGGCCCTTGTTGTTGCGGCCGCCGCGCTTGCGGCGTTTGGCCTGGTCGAAGCGGGTGATGCTGTCCTCCTCCGAACGGTAGGTCGGCTCCTCGATCTCCGGGCGGATGTCGTCGGCGTCCTGCAACCGTTCGACCTTCTTGCCCTGGCGGTTCAGCGCCATGATCTCCCGCACGCGCGAAACGGGCAGCGTGGTGACGTTGGCCATCGCGTCCTTCGACGAAGAGAAGGTCATCGTTCCGGCCAGCACGTCGCTCTTGACGCAGAACCATTCGCCTTCGGCAGCCTGGAGCGGTTCGCGCAGGCGCGGGAACTCCTTGCGGGCGTCGACATAGGTGTCGTATTCGTACATCATGCAGCACTTGAGCTTCGAGCACTGCCCGGCCAGCTTCTGGGGGTTGAGCGAAATGTCCTGCACGCGCGCGGCTCCGGTCGTGACGCTCGAAAAGCTCGACATCCACGACGCGCAGCACAGTTCGCGGCCGCAGGCGCCCAGTCCGCCGATGCGTCCGGCCTCCTGGCGGGCGCCGATCTGCTTCATCTCGATGCGGATGTGGAACCGTTCGGCGAAGACCTTGATCAGTTCGCGGAAGTCCACGCGCTCGTCGGCGATGTAGTAGAAGATGGCCTTGATCTTGTCGCCCTGATACTCCACGTCGCCGATTTTCATGTTCAGGCCCATGTCGGCGGCGATCTGCCGCGAGGCGATCATCGTCTCGTGCTCCAGCGCGATGGCCTCCTGCCACTTTTCGATGTCGTAGGGTTTGGCCTTGCGGTAGATCTTCTTGTATTCGCCGTTGTAGGGGTTGAATCCCGTGCGGCGCATCTGGCGCGCCACCAGGTCGCCCGTGAGCGACACGACGCCGATGTCGTGGCCCGGCGACGCTTCGACGGCCACGATGTCGCCCCGTTTGAGGTCGAGGTTGTTGACGTTCTGGTAGAACGAACGGCGGGTGTTCTTGAAACGCACCTCGACGATGTCGCTCGGCATGTTGACCGGGTACTCGTCGAGCCAGGCCGTTTCGTGGAGCTTGAAGCACCCGTCGCAGAGTTTGGCTTCCGGCTCCGAGCCGCAGTTGCAAAAGGCGCACCCGCGGCCCACTTCGGGTTTGCAGGCGCCCGTATGTCGTTTTTCGGTATCCATGATTGGGTATAATTTGCGTAAAGATACAAAATAATTCACAATTCAGAATTCAGAATTCACAATTTTGGCTTATTCGGGAACTATGCCTGCAAACTGAATTTATGAATTGCGAATTGTGGATTGTGAATTCCCGTTTGCATGCAAACGGCTGATGCTGCGGCGGATGCGCACGATCATCATCACGGCTGCGGCCGACAGTCCGAACGAGAAGCCCAGGAAAAGCCCCGAAGGACCCATGCCCATCGTGAAACCGAACAGGTAGCCCGCCGGGAGGTTCAGCAGCCAGTAGGAGACGAAGGCGATCGGCATGATGATCTTCACGTCCTGAATGCCCCGCAGGATACCCACCGAGACGTTCTGGATGCCGTCCGACAGTTGGTAGAGCGCAGCGAAGACCATCAGGTTCGAGGCGATGGCGATCACCTCGGCATTGGTGGTGAAGAAGGTCGGGATCACGTTGCGCATCGTGATGAAAACCAGCGCTGCGAGGGCGTTCCACGCCAGCACGAGGTGGTACGACGCCTTGGCCGCGAGCGACAGCTGGCCGATGTCGCGCGCGCCGTAGCAGTGCGACACGCGGATGGTGGTGGCCGCGCCGATCGACATGACGATCATAAAGGCGCAGTTGCCGATGGTCGTGGCGATCTGGTTGGCGCTCATCGTCTCCTTGTTGAACCACCCCATCATAATTCCCGTGCCGACGAAGGCCGAGGCTTCGAGGAACATCTGCATCGAGATCGGCAGGCCCATGTGCAGCAGTTGTCTGACCGACGCCCACGAGTAGTTGCGCGGCGAAAAGCCTTCGAGATAGACGCGGTATTTGCTGCGGCTGTAAAAGTAGCCGATCATCAGCATCGGGGCGATGATGCGCGACATCAGCGTGCCCAGGCCCGCGCCCTCGGCGCCCATCTCGGGAAATCCGTAGCGGCCGTAGATGAACACCCAGTTGAAGCCGATGTTCGCGAGGTTGGCCGCGATCGTGACGAACATCTCGACCTTCGTGTTGCCCACGCCTTCGAGGAACTGCTTGAAGGTGAAGAACAGCATGATGAACGGCATGCTCCACACCAGCATCCTGTAATAGGGGATGGCCATGTCGACCACTTCGGCGGGCTGGCCGAGGTGGTACATCAGCGGAATGACGGCGTACTGCACGGCGGCCATCGCCACGCCCAGCAGTCCGTAGAAGAGGATGCCGTTCTGGAGCAGTCCCGACGATTTCTCGCGGTCGCCCTGCGCGTAGAGTTCGCCCACGAGGGGCGTCATGCCCAGTGCGATGCCGATGGCGGCGATGAAGAGGATGAAGAAGACGGCGCCGCCGAACGACACGGCGGCCAGCGGCGTGGGGTCGCTGCCTCCGTAGCGGCCGACCATCAGGTTGTCGGCGACCTGCGTGAGGATCTGCCCCAGCTGTGTCAGCACCACGGGCAGCGCCAGCCGCAGGTTAGCTTTGTATTGCTCTTTGTATGTTGCGAAACTGTACATTCGATTCGGGTATTGAGGTGCAAAGATAGCCATTTCCGCCGGGATTGCAATTCACAAACCCCTCCCGGGGCGGAAAAAGCGCCGGAAGGGGCTGCGAAAGTGCCCGCGGTGCGGATCAGTAGGGCAGTTCGATGCGGATGCAGCAGCCCCCGCTGTATTCGGGGCAGACGCGGATGTCGCCCCCGAGGCGGGTGACGATCAGGCGGCAGAGGTAAAGCCCGATGCCCGAACCGGGTTTGAAAGGGTCGACCTTGGTGAAGCGTTCGAACACCCACTCCTGCTTTTCGGGCGGGATGCCGATGCCCGTGTCGCTGACGCTGATTTGCAACGTGCGCCGGGACTCGTCGTTGCGGCAACGGAGCGTGATGCGTCCTGCGGCGGTGAACTTGGCGGCGTTATGCAGCAGGTTGTCGACGACGCGCGTCAGGTAGAAGGCATTGGTGGGTATCTCGATCTCCGTTCCCGCTTCGTTGACGTATTCGACCGCCGGATTGTCGCCGAGCTGCTTTTGCAGCTCCAGCCGTTCGGCGCAGAGCAGGCGGATGTCGGTCTGGGCGACCGGGAGCGGGCTTTCGGAACTGACGAGCTGCGAGAGTTCGAGCATGTTTTCCAGCAGGGCGGTCAGGGCCGTGGTGCTCTTCCAGATCTCGGCCTGAAAAGCCTGCCGGGCCGCAGGCTCCTGTTCCGTGAGCAGCAGTTCGGAGAAGCCGTTGATGGCGTTCAGCGGCGTGCGTATCTCGTGGCACATCGAGTTGATGAAGGCGGTCTTCATTTTTTCGCTCTCCTGGGCGCGGCGGCTTTGGCGCTGCGCCTCTTCGCTGGCCGCCATGAACTGCGTGCGCGCCTGCTTCAGCCGCCGGACCATCGCCTGCTGGTAGGCGGCCCAGCCGGCGAGCAGCAGCAGCACGATGCCGCCGGCGACAAGCAGGAAGAGTTTGTTGCGGTCGGCCAGCCGGGACTTTTCGAGTTCGAGGCGGTTGACGTCGTAGAGCCCTGCATCTCGGCCAGCTTGCTCTGCGCCTGGTCCATGCGGCTGTGGTAGCGGAAGTCGTTGCCTTTCCGCATGGCTTCGAGGGCTTTTGCGTAATCGCCCGCCTTTTCATACAGGTGCGACTGCGCTATGTAGATGGAGCCGAGATCCGCCTTTTTGCCGGTCTCGGCGTAGTGGGTCAGCAGCGAATCCATGTAGGCCGTGCTCCGCTCGTAGTCGCCCCTGTCCCGGTAATAACGGGCGCTGGTGTTGTATATCTCCTCGCGGTCGCCGCGCCCGCGCGCCAGCTCCATGCATTTGTCGTAGTAGCCGTCCATCTCCTCCCGGGTGAGGAGGCCGCCCAGGAAGACCATCTTGCCGTAGGACCGCATCAGGTATTCCGCCGAGTCGCGGTGGGGGCGTTCGAAACGTTTGTCGGCAGCCACCCACGCGCGGTGCAGGTCGATGCACCGGCCGATCTGACCGGCGGCGCGCGGATCGTCGGCGTAGAGATAGATGTCTGCAAGTTCCTCGCGGCAGAGTTTTTCGAAGTGGACGCGTTCCTCCAGCGGGTATTTTTCGAGCTTGGCGAGAGCCTGCTCCACATAGGGGATGGCCTGGGGAATGTTGCCGTAGGCTTCGGTGGCGATCGACGAATAGTCGATGGAGAGTCCCGTGAGGAATTCCCATTCGATCTCCTCCTCGGGGGTGAGGCTGCCCGGTTGCCGCTCGCGGAACTCCGCCAGCGCGCGGTCGATCGCCTCGAACGAGTTGGCCACCGACATCTGCTTCCAGAGCCAGAAGGCGTTGAGCGATGCACGGAACAGCGCGAAGCGGCGGTCGGGCAGGAGGCTGTCCGCAAGGCGGACGTACTCCAAAGCCCGTTCGGGCTGCTTCGCCGAGAATCCCTGCACGAGCCGGTCCAGCGCCTCCCGGCATCCGTAGTCGTCTCCGGCTCCGGCGGCTTCGGTGAGTGCGGCTTCCCAGTAGAGGGCGGCGAGCGCCGTGCTGTCGGCGCAGAGGTCGGCCAGCCGGACATAGGTCTGCTCCCGTTCGGCGGGCGTGCGCGCCCGGGACAGCGCTGCGGACAGGCTGTCGGCTTCAGCGGTTGCTGCGAACGCCGTCGTCGCGGCGCAGAGGGTTATAAACAAGGCCCCGGAGAGGGTTTTCAGAGAAATCGGACGCATTCGGTTTCAGTGAAGAGGTATGAAATATTCGCACAAATTTAGGAAAAATGGAAAATATCGCATCCTTTCCTGCCGGAAAAATGCGAAAAGGGGCCGGGAAACGATCCCGGTCCCTCTCTGCGAGCGGTCGGTTATGCCACGCGCAGTTTTACGCCGCGGCCCTTGTCCGACTCCACGATCACGGTGTCGCCCTCGTGGAGCTTGCCGTCGATGATCAGCGTCGAGAGCGGTTCCTCGACGTTGTCCATCAGCGTCCGCTTGAGCGAACGCACGCCGTAGCGCGACTCGTAGCCCATGGCCGCCAGCCGGCGTTTGGCCCCTTCGGTGATCTTCACCTTGTAGCCCAGCCTGCCCGTGCGGGCCATCAGCCCCTGCAATTCCAGGTCGACGATCCGTTCCACGTCGGCGATCTCCAGCGTGCGGAACAGCACGATGTCGTCGATGCGGTTGAGGAACTCCGGGGCGAAGGTGTGCTCCAGAGCCTTGCGGTACTCGCTCTGGGGCGTCCGGTCGGCCACGGCGCTCTTCGAGGTGGTGCTGTAACCCACCTGCACCGATTTCCGGACCACGGCCCGCGAACCCACGTTCGAGGTCATAATGATGATCGTGTTCCGGAAGTCGACCTTGCGTCCCGAACCGTCGGTGAGGTGCCCTTCGTCGAAGATCTGCAACATGGCGTTGAAGACCTCGGGATGGGCCTTCTCGATCTCGTCGAAGAGCACCACGGCGTAGGGCTGACGACGCACGGCCTCCGTTAACTGGCCTCCTTCGCCGTAACCGACGTATCCCGGGGGCGAGCCGATCAGGCGCGCCACGTTGTGTTTTTCGCCGTATTCGCTCATGTCGATCCGGATCAGCCCGCGGTGCTCGTCGAACAACCATTTCGACACCTCCTTGGCCAGCAGCGTCTTGCCGACGCCCGTGGGCCCGACGAAGAGGAAGACGCCGATGGGGCGGTTTTCGTCCTTCAGTCCGGCGCGCGAACGGCGGATGGTGCGCGAAATCTTCTCTACGGCCTCCTGCTGTCCCACGACGCGCTTGGCGAGGTGTTCGCGCAGGGTTTGCAGACGGATTATCTCGCCGTCCGAGACGCGCTCCGCAGGGATGCCCGTCATGGCGGTAATCACCTCCTGGATATGCCTTGCGGTGATCTCCACGGGATTGCTTTCGAGCGAGCGCTTCCATTCGGCGCGGCTCTCGCCCAGCTTCGAGCGCAGCGCGATTTCCCGCATGCGCGCCGAGGCGGCCTTCTCGTAGACCAGCGCCTCGACCGCTTCGCGGCGTTCGCGTTTGGCGTCGCTGAGCGCCGTCTTCATGGCCCGCAGCTCCTCCGGTTCGCGTGCCGATTGCAGGTGCGCCCGCGAGCCGGCCTCGTCCAGCGCGTCGATGGCCTTGTCGGGGAAATAGCGGTCGGTGACGTAACGCCCGGTGAGCGTCACGCAGGCCTGCAACGCCTCCTCGGTGTAGTGCACCTTGTGGTGGCGCTCGTAGTGGGGCGCGATGTTGCGCAGGATCTGGAGCGTCTGCTCGGGTGTCGTCGGCTCGATCACCACCTTCTGGAAGCGGCGTTCGAGGGCCGAGTCGGTCTCGATGTTCTCGCGGTACTCGTCGAGCGTCGTGGCGCCGATGGTTTGCAGTTCGCCGCGCGCGAGGGCCGGTTTGAGGATGTTGGCCGTGTCGAGGCTGCCCTGCGTGGAGCCGGCGCCCACGATGGTGTGTATCTCGTCGATGAAGATGATCGTGTCCTTGGCTTTGCGCAGTTCGTCCAGCAGCTGCTGCATGCGCTCCTCGAACTCGCCGCGGAACTTCGTGCCCGCCACGAGCGACGAGACGTCGAGCGAGAAGAGCGTCTTGTCGGCGATGGTGTAGGGCACTTCGCCGCGCGCGATGCGCAGCGCCAGCCCTTCGACGATGGCGCTCTTGCCCACGCCGGCCTCGCCGATCAGGATCGGGTTGTTCTTCTTGCGGCGCGAGAGGATCTGCACTACGCGTTCGATCTCCTGCTCGCGGCCTATGACCGGGTCGATCTTCCCCTCGCGGGCCAGACGTGTGAGGTTCACGCCGAACTTGTCCAGCAGGTGGGCCGGGCCTTTCTCCTCGTTCCTGTTCTCCTCGCCGAAGTCGAGCATGTGAACCTGCACTTCGGTGCGGAAGTCGTCGCCCACGGCGAATTTTTGCAGGTCTCCCGACACGCTGTCGGCCGTCACGCCGTACATCTCCAGTACGCGCGCGGTCGCCGTCGAACGGTCGCTGATGATGGCCAGCAGCGCGTGGGCCGTCGACACGCTCCGGGCGACGCCCGGCATTGCGAGCAGTTCCTCGGTGAAGTCGCGGTAATACTCCTCGGGCGACCGGGTCTCCTGCTGTTTGGCGCTGATTACCTCGCGTTCGATGCGCAGGCGCACCTGATAAAGCTCCCAGTCCTTGAGCCGGGAGGATAAAAGCTGGTAGGCGAGCGACCCCTCTTCGCGGAGCAGTTCCAGCGTGAGGAAGTCCTTGAGCGAATGCGTCATTCCCGCCTTCGTCGTGTTGAATGCCGAACGGGCGATGATGCCCTCCAACGTTTTCGAAATTTTTGGTTGCATGTTGCGTCGTCGTTATGAATTCGCCATACTAACGAGAGCGCGTATGTGATTATTATGCGGCCGTTTTTGTTTAGCGGCTGAACTTTGATGGCTGATGCAGAGGCGTTTCCGTCGGACGGGCATTTTCGGAGCAGCCCCAAGGCATCGGGTTTACCGGCTGACTTCCAATATCTTGCGGGCTTTATCGGAGTGTTTCCGGGCGGAATTGTATAGAATTGGCTTTTTTATGGCGCGACTTGCCGGAATGTTCCGGATATTTCGCTGACGATCACCGAAATCCGACCGGAATGCATTTTCGGCCTTTTGGGGTATAAAATTTTATTTCGGGTGATTTTGTGACGGAAAAGGCTCTCCCGGACAGTCGGTTTTAGCTCTCCGCCGCCGGGTTTTCAGCTGCGGGGCCACTCGCCGACCTCCATGTCGCGCATCTCCGCGCCGTCGATCGTAAGGCGTACGGCCGTGCGGACCTTGTGGAAGCCGAACTCCCCGGCGGCTCCGGGGTTGACATGGAGCAGGTCGTAGACGGGATCGTAGATGACTTTGAGGATGTGGGAATGCCCGGCGATGAAGAGTTTCGGGTGCACGGACTGGATTTTCTGCACGGCGCGCGGGTCGTAATGGCGGGGATAACCTCCGATGTGGGTCATCAGCACCTGCACCCGCTCGCACTCGAAGACCTGGAACGCGGGGTAGACGCGGCGGGTCATGCCGCCGTCGATGTTGCCGCTCACGGCGCGGAGCGGCTTGAATGCGGCGATCCGGTCGGCCAGCTCGATCGAGCCGATGTCGCCCGCATGCCAGATTTCGTCCACGTCTTTCAGAAATTCGCGGAGCGTGTCGTCGAAGGTTCCGTGGGTGTCGGATATAATGCCGATGCGTTTCATTGGTACTTCTCTTTCCACAGCTGCGCCATCCGTTCGGCGATTTTGGCCTCGGCGGCGTTCTGCGTGTCGGGTTCGTAGAACTTCGTGCCCGAAAGGCTCTCGGGCAGGAACTCCTGCTCGGCGAAATGCCCCGCGTAGTCGTGGGCGTATTTATAGCCCTTGCCGTAGCCCGCCTTGTCCATCAGGCGGGTCGGGGCGTTGCGCAGGTGCAGCGGCACGGGACGGTTCGTGGTGTCGCGCTCGACCAGCGACATCGCCTTGTTGATGGCCATGTAGGCCGAATTGCTCTTGGGGCTGGTGGCCAGGTAGATCGTCGTCTCGGCCAGCGTGATGCGCGCCTCGGGCATGCCGATCTTGTGCACCGTGTCGAAGCAGGCGTTGGCCAGCAGCAGAGCGTTGGGATTCGCCAGCCCGATGTCCTCCGAGGCCAGGATCACCAGACGCCGGGCCAGGAACCGCGGCTCCTCGCCCCCGGCCAGCATCCGCGCCAGGTAGTAGATCGCGGCGTTGGGGTCGCTGCCGCGGACCGATTTGATGAAGGCCGAAATGACATCGTAGTGCTGTTCGCCGTTCTTGTCGTAGAGAGCGATGTTCTGCTGGAGGCAGTCGGTGACGTACCGGTCGGTGATCGTCACCTTGCCGTCGGTGGCCCCGACGACGATTTCGAGGATGTTGAGCAGCTTGCGCGCGTCGCCGCCCGAGAAGCGGAACAGCGCGCCGGTTTCCGTGACCTCGATGTCGCGCTCTTTCAGCTCGGTGTCGGTCGTCAGGGCGCGGTCGAGCAACGTTTGCAGGTCCTTGTCTTCGAGCGACTTGAGGATGTAGACCTGACAGCGGCTCAAGAGCGGCGAGATCACCTCGAACGAGGGGTTTTCGGTCGTCGCGCCGATGAGCGTGAAGACGCCCTGTTCGACGGCCCCTAACAGCGAATCCTGCTGCGATTTGTTGAAGCGGTGGATTTCGTCGATGAACAGCAGCGGGGCCTTCTGGTCGAAGAACCGCTGCTTGCGCGCCGACTCGATCACCTCGCGCACGTCCTTCACGCCCGACGTGACGGCCGAGAGGGTGAAGAACGGGCGTTCCAACTGCGTGGCGACGATCTTCGCCAGCGTGGTCTTGCCCACGCCCGGAGGTCCCCAGAGGATGAACGACGGGACGTTGCCCGTCTCGAAGAACTTGCGGAACACCCCGTTTTTGCCCACGAGGTGCTCCTGCCCGATATATTCGTCTATCGTGCGGGGGCGCAGTCGTTCGGCTAAAGGAATGTTCGGCATGGCATGTTCGATTTATTAGGAACAAAGATAGGAAATTTTCAAAAAATAATCCTATATTTGTCGAACATACTGACAAACACGGAAAGTGTAAGTCTGTTCCCGAATCGTGAACGTAGGAAATTCATTGCAAGAGAGGAATAGGCAAACATCTTGCCGCGTCGTATCCGTATTCTGCGGGTATAGGCGTGGGAGCTGTCGCTTATTTTATCTTGCAAGGTATCCTACGACCTACGATTCTGAAATGGGCTTCGGCACCACGCTTTCTTTTTTGTTTATGCCGCCGGGGTGCGGGTGGCTGAAATTCTTTGATTGGATATGGATGAGTTAAAATCTACTCAGCAGGATGTAAATTCGGAACCACAGCAAAGGCCCAAAAAAACAACTAATAGAGCTGGTGTGACTGGGTTTATTTTGGCTTTATTGGGGTTTCTTCTTTGTTGGATACCGGGACTGAATATTTTGCTTTGGCTTTTGGGCCTGATCTTCTCAATTGTCGGTATATGTAAGACTCCTCGCACGTTTGCGGCTGTCGGAATTGGAATAACATGTATTTCGATATGGTTGATATTGTTGTTTTCGACAAGTTATTTATTGGCTCGGAGAAATCAACAGGCACGTGAAGCTCTTTGGGAATATTTGGACTGCCATATAGAAAATGACACAAAACAACCAATTGAGTATGTAGAAATTACAGGTAAAAAAGGCCCAGTTACTTTATATATCGGGATACCTAAAGATTCCGTGCGTATGTTGGTTGGTAAACCCGATGAGGTGGACCTACGAACGGCGGGATCAGAAGTACGGGAAGATTGGGGTTATAAAATAAAAAATAAATACGCCTCGGATTTAGATATAGGATTTATAGACGGGAGATTGAAGAGTATAGATCAATATTGATTATGTATAGAATAAACGGACTGACTTGTAAGTCAGTCCGTTTATCTGATAATTTCGCTTTCCTCTACTCCTCCGGCTTGCGCAGTTGCAGATACAACTCGTCGAGCTGCGTCTGGTCGATGTAGCCCGGGGCGTCGAGCATCACGTCGCGGCCGGCGTTGTTCTTCGGGAAGGCGATGTAGTCGCGGATCGACTCCGAGCCGCCGAACAAAGAGCACAGACGGTCGAAACCGAACGCAAGGCCGCCGTGAGGGGGCGCGCCGTACTTGAAGGCGTTCATCAGGAAGCCGAAGCGCTTCTGCGCCTCCTCGGGCGTGAAGCCCAGCAGTTCGAACATCTTCTCCTGCAACTTCGAGTCGTGGATACGGATCGAACCGCCGCCGATCTCCGTGCCGTTGCAGACGAAGTCGTAGGCGTTGGCGCGCACGCGGCCCGGGTCGCTGTCGAGGTATTGCACGTCCTCGAGCTTGGGCGAGGTGAAGGGGTGGTGTACGGCGTAGTAACGCTGCGTCTCGTCGTCCCACTCGAACAGCGGGAAGTCCACCACCCACAGCGGGGCGAACTTCTGCGGGTCGCGCAGCCCCAGCTGCTGGGCCACTTCGAGGCGCAGGGCGCACAGCTGCGTCAGCGTCTTGAACTTCTTGCCGCAGAGGATGAAGACCATATCCCCGTCCACAGCACCGCAGCGCTCGGCCATGGCGCGCACCTCCTTGGGGGAGTAGAACTTGTCGATCGACGACTTCACGCCGTCCTCCGCGACGCGAATCCAGACGAGGCCCTTGGCGCCGATCTGCTGCCGCTTGACGAACTCCGTCAGCGAGTCGATCTGCTTGCGGGTGTACGCGGCGCAGCCCGTGGCGGCGAATCCGGTGATGTACTCGGCGTCGTCGAATACGCTGAAACCGTGCCCTTTGGCAAGGTCGGTAATGTCCGCGAACTCCATGCCGAAGCGCAGGTCGGGTTTGTCCGAACCGTATTTCTCCATCGCTTCGATCCACGGCATGCGGCGCAGCGGCTCGGTCAGCTCGATTCCCATGACGTGTTTGAACATGTGCTTGGCCCAGCGCTCGAAGATTTCGAGCACGTCCTCCTGCTCGACGAACGACATTTCGCAGTCGATCTGCGTGAACTCGGGCTGGCGGTCGGCGCGCAGGTCCTCGTCGCGGAAGCAGCGCACGATCTGGAAATACTTGTCGTAGCCGGCGACCATCAGCAGTTGCTTGAGCGTCTGCGGCGATTGGGGCAGGGCGTAGAACTGGTTGGGCGACATGCGGCTCGGCACGACGAAGTCGCGCGCTCCTTCGGGGGTCGAACCCACCAGGCAGGGGGTTTCGATCTCGAGGAATCCCTCGTCGGAGAGGAAGCGGCGGATCTCCTGGGCCATCTTGTGGCGCAGAATCATGTTGCGTTGCAGGGGCGGACGCCGCAGGTCGAGGTAGCGGTACTTCATGCGCAGGTCGTCGCCGCCGTCCGAGACCTCTTCGATGGTGAAGGGGGGCACTTCGGCTTCGTGCAGGATGGCCACCTTCTCGGCCGTGACCTCGATGTCGCCCGTCGGCATTTTGGGGTTTTTCGACTGCCGCTCGACGACTTTGCCGACGACCTGGATGACCCATTCGCGGCCCACGCGGCAGACCGTTTCGCGCGCCTCGGCGGGGGAGTGTTCCTCGACGACGATCTGGGTGATGCCGTAGCGGTCCCTCAAGTCGATGAAGGTCATGGCGCCGAGGTTCCTCACTTTCTGCACCCATCCGGCCAGGGTGACGGTTTGGTTGACGTTGCAGGCCCGGAGGCAGCCGCAGGTATGGGTTCTGTACATGGCGATATGTTATGTTTAGTCGTTACGATCCGCAAAGTTAACTAAAATTCATAATTCATAATTCATAATTCATAATTAAATGACAGGATGCCTTGTTAAAACCTTTGTGTGTGAAGAACGCCGCCGCCGGAATTGCAGCGAGGCGGATGAAACGGCGGATATGCAGGGAAAAGAGCGAAAAGAGATGCGGAATCCCCGAAACGAACCTCCCGCTTCCGGGCGTCGTTTGCCGGGCGCGGGGTGCGTTCTTCGGAAAAAATGGTTACTTTTGCCGAAAACAATCCGGCATGGAACAGCACGAAACCGACGAAAAATTCATGCGCCTGGCACTAAACGAGGCGCAAAAGGCGTTAAAACAACAGGAGGTGCCCATCGGTGCGGTCGTCGTGGCCGGCGGTGCGGTGATCGGGCGGGGGCATAACCTCGTCGAAACCCTGGCCGACCCCACGGCCCACGCCGAGATGCAGGCCCTGACGGCCGCTGCCGCAACGCTCGGGGGCAAGTATTTGCAGGAGTGCACGCTCTACGTCACGGTCGAGCCGTGCATCATGTGCGCCGGGGCGATCGGATGGGCGCAGGTGAGCCGCGTGGTGTGGGGCGCCGACGATCCCAAGAAGGGCTTCCGGCGTTACTCCGAGGCGGTGTTCCACCCCAGGACGACCGTGGCGCGGGGGGTGCTCCGGGAGGAGTGCGAGGAGTTGATGAGCGGTTTTTTCGCGGGTTTGCGCGGATAGATTTGGTAAAAAAGGAATTTTTTTTATACTTTTGCATCCAACGCGTTTCGGACAGAGGCGCATGAACTGAAAAACTTATAAAATCGAATAGAAAAGCAATGAAAAAGTTATTTGTATCGGTTGTCGCGCTGTTGGCGGCGGTGTCGCTCTCGGCGCAGGATGTTACTGCAATCTACAACGAAGCCGCAGCAGCTTTCGGCGCCAAGGATTTCGCAGGCGCGGCCGCGAAGTTCGAACAGGTGATCGAGCAGGGGCTGGACAGCGAGGAGGCTGCGTCGCTGGTGGCCACGGCCAAGACGACGCTTCCCAAATGCTACTTTATGATGGGCGGCGGAGCGATCCGGACCAAGAACTACGACGAGGCGCTGAAGAATTTCACCAAATCGGCGGAGTTGGCCGAACTCTACGGCGACATGAGCCAGATGGCCAAGGCCAACGGCTGGGTGGCCAAGATCTATCAGATTCAGGGCGGCGACGCTTTCAACAACAAGGACTATGCGACCGCCGCAGGCGTGTTCGAGAAGGGCTACAAGGCCGACCCGGACAATACCGCGATGGCGCTGAACCTCGCCATGAGCTACTGCGAGATGGGCGAGTACGAGAAGGGTATGGACATCTACGAGGCGGTGGCCGCCAAGACGCACCCCAAGTATGCCGATGACGCCGCCAAGGCCAAGGAGATGATCGCCCTCTACACCAATAACAAGGTGGCCACGCTTCAGGCTGCCAACGATTTCGACGGTATCATCGCGATGGCCGACGCGCTGCTGGCGAAGAACGCCGAAAACGCTCTGGCGCAGAAGGTCCGCTTGCAGGCTTATGCCAGCAAGAAGGATTACAACAAGGTGATCGAGCTGGGCGAGGCTGCTGCCAAGGTGCAGACCGATCCCGAGGATGTGAGCCTGATGTACCTGACGCTGGGCGCCGCCTACAACGCCAAGGAGATGAAGCCGCAGGCCATCGAGGCCTTCCGGAAGGTGACGGCGGGACCGGCTGTCGAGAGTGCGAAAGCCGCGTTGGCCGAACTGACCAAATAGCCTGCGGGCCGCAGGAGGAAGAGGGCGGCCTGCCGGGTTTTCCGAAGGGCCGCAGACAGTGAGCCTCCGGCCCCATGAAATAAACCGCAGAGCGGGTTCCGGATTTCCGGAACCCGCTTTTTCGTGCCGGAGCGGGGGAGCAGGTTCAGCGTTCCGACGGCTCTTCGGGTTCGGCGTTTCGAAGGGCGTTTTCCCGAATACGGACCAGTCCGCTGCGCGTCAGCGGCGTGCGGCCGCAGAGGGCTTCGAACGCCGCCTCGTCCATGCCGAGCCACGTCGCGGCGTCCATCGCCAGCGGGTCGAACACGGTATCGAACGCCGCGTTGCGGTGCTGCGGGGCGCGGCGGTTCCAGGGGCAGAGGCTCTGGCACGCGTCGCAGCCGAAGATCCAGCCGTGAAGGTCCGTTTGACCGGGCTGTTCCCGCTCGATGGTGCGGCACGAGATGCAGCGGCCCGTGTCGATGGTCCTGTCCGGAGCGACGGCTCCCGTGGGGCAGTTGTCGATGCAGCTGCGGCAGGTTCCGCAGCGCGACCCTTCGAACGGCGCGTCGTAGCGGTCGGTCTCTTCGGTGAGAATCAGCTCGCCCAGCACGACGTAGCTCCCGTATTGCGGCGTGACGAGCAGCGACTGCCGGCCGATCCACCCCAGCCCGGCCTCTACGGCCAGCTGCTTTTCGGCCAGCGGCGCGGTGTCGACGAAGGCGCGGCCTCCCAGACCGGGGTGCGCCGCGCGCAGGGCGTCGAGCATCCCGCCGAGCATCGTCCGGAGGGTGGCGTGGTAATCCGCCGCGCAGGCGTAGGAGGCCACCTTCGTCCGGTGCCCGGGCGGATAGCCCTCGCCGACGCGGTTTTTGTACGACACGGCGCAGACCACGGCCGTGCGTGCGCCTTCGACCAGCCGGCGCGCGTCGAAGCGTTTGTCGACGTTGCGTTCCAGATAGCCCAGCGACGATTGGCGGCCGCGGGCCAGCCATGCGCGGAACAGTGCTTCGTTTTCGGCCAGATGGCGGCACGGGGCGATGCCGCAGAGGTCGAACCCTGCGCCGGCGGCGAGCCGTTTGATGTACAGATGGTCGATCATCGTGATAATTTATGTCAAAAATAGCGTTTTTTAGCCGGAAATTAGTAATTTCGCCCCAAACTTTTGCGTTATCCGAACGTAGCTAAAAAAGAACACATGATGACTATCAATACACTGTACGAACTGGTCCGCAACAGCGTGGAGAAGTTCGCGTCGAAGGTCGCTTTCTCGATGTACGAGGGCGATGACGTGACTTATGCCGAGGTGGGCCGTCGTATCGCCAGGGTGCAGGAAATCCTCACCGGAGCGGGGCTTCGCGCCGGGGACAAGGTGGCTCTCCTGAGCAGCAACATGCCCAACTGGGGCATCAGCTATTTCGCCGTCACGTCGGCGGGCATGGTGGCCGTGCCGATCCTGCCCGACTTCTCGGGCGAGGAGCTGGACATGATCATCGAGCATTCGGAGGCCAAGGCCCTGCTCGTGTCGGACAAACTTTTCACCAAGCTCTCGAAGCAGACCATCGAGCGGCTCAACGTGGCGGTCCGCACCAAGAACCTCGGCGTCATCTCGCAGCGCGTCCGCGGGGAAGGCTCGACGGGCGTTCCCCGGCCCGACGACCTGGCCGTGATCATCTACACGTCGGGAACCACTTCGAAGCCCAAGGGCGTGATGCTGACCCATGCGGCGCTCTGCGCGCAGGTCGATATCTCCGCCTCGATCTTCCCGGTCGACGGCGGCGACACGTTCCTTTCGGTGCTGCCCCTCTCGCACACCTACGAGTGCTCCATCGGCATGATCTATCCCTTCTCGATGGGCGCGCGGGTGGTCTATCTAGATCGTCCGCCCACGGCCTCGGCGCTGATGCCCGCCCTGCGGGCGATCCGCCCGACGGTCATGCTGATCGTGCCGCTGATCATCGAGAAAATCTACCGCCACCAGGTGCTCGCCAAGTTCAATTCCAACTCCTTCTGGCGCACGCTCTACCGCATCGGCTTCATGCGCCGCTACCTCCACCGCGTCGCGGGCGGGAAACTGATGAAGCTCTTCGGCGGCCGTCTGCGCTTTCTGGGAATCGGGGGTGCGAAACTCGACGGCGGGGCCGAGAAATTCCTGCTCGAAGCCCGCGTCCCCTATGCCATCGGCTACGGGCTGACCGAGACCGCACCGCTGCTGGCCGGCGCGGCCCCTTCGATGGTGCGGCTGGGATCGACCGGTCCCCAGGCCCCGGGCGTCGAACTGCGGCTGGAGAACGTCAACCCCGAGACCCGTCAGGGCGAGATCGTGGCCCGCACGCCGAGCGCGATGGTGGGCTATTTCAAGAATCCCGAGGCCACGAAGGAGGTTTTCACGGCCGACGGATGGTTCCGCACGGGCGACCTCGGGGAGCTGGACAAGGACGGCTGGCTCTACATCAAGGGCCGTCTGAAGAACATGATCGTGGGTCCCGGCGGTGAGAACATCTATCCCGAGGACATCGAGACGGTGCTCAACTCGCACGTCTGCATCGCCGATTCGATCGTCACGGAGCAGGAGGGCCGCCTGATCGCCCTGGTGCACTTCAACCGCGAGGAGATCGAGTCGATGATTGACGACTGGCGCGAGGAGTGGGAGAGCAAGAAGGAGGCCTGGGAGGCCAAGACCGAACAGCTGAAGAAGGAGATCATGGATTTCGTCAACGCCAAGGTCAACCGTTTTTCGCGGATCTCGGAGGTCGTCGAGGAGAAGGAGGATTTCATCAAGACCCCCACGCATAAGATCAAGCGTTTCCTTTACAACAAGAACAAGAACGGCCAGACTCCGGACCAGCCTGCCGCCGGAAAATAAGCAAAGCCCCCGCTCCGAGAGCGGGGGCTTTTTCTTAATCCGGAGCAGCCGGAGCGTTTCCGCGGGGCGGTCGGCTTTCGGCGAGGGGCCGGGGCGCTTTCGAGGGGCCGCCTCACTTGAGGTGGATGCCGTGGGCGGCGCACTCGGCGATCATCCGCTCGGGCCAGATGCTGACCTGGACTTCGCCGATATGGGCGCAGCGCAGGTAGAACATGCAGAGGCGCGACTGGCCGATGCCGCCGCCGATCGAGAGCGGCAGCCGTCCTTCGAGCAGCAGGCGGTGGAACTCCATTTCGCGCCGCTCGGGACATCCGCAGATCGCAAGCTGGCGTTCGAGGGCCTCGGCGTCGACGCGGATGCCCATGCTCGAAAGTTCGAAGGCGCTCTCCAGCACCGGGTTCCACACGATGATGTCGCCGTTGAGTCCTTTGTAACCGCCTTCGGTCGGGGTGCTCCAGTCGTCGTAGTCCGGGGCGCGTCCGTCGTGCCGCTGCCCGTCGGAAAGTTCGCCGCCGATGCCGATGAGGAACAGCGCGCCGTATTTGCGGGCCGCCGCCTGCTCGCGCTCCTTGGGCGTCAGCGCGGGGAACTCCTGCAACAACTCCTCGGCCTGCAGGAACGTGATTCGCTCGGGCAGTATGGGCGTGATGTGCGGATAGAGTTCGTAAACCTCCTCCTCGACGGCCTTCATCGCCTCGTAGATCGTTTCGACGGTCGCTTTCAGGAAGTTCAGGTTGCGCTCTTCGGGGCGCATCGTGCGTTCCCAGTCCCACTGGTCGACGTAGAGCGAGTGGATGTTGTCCAGCTCCTCGTCGGCGCGGATGGCGTTCATGTCGGTGTACAGCCCGTATCCCGGGGCGATCTTGTAGGTCCCCAGTTTCATGCGTTTCCATTTGGCCAGCGAGTGCACCACCTCGGCCCGGCGGTCGCCCAGATCGCGGATCGGGAACGACACGGCGCGCTCCACGCCGTTCAGGTCGTCGTTGATGCCCGTGCCCGAAAGGACGAACAACGGCGCCGTGACGCGGCGTAGGCGCAGGCGGCGGGCCAGTATGTCGGGAAAAATCTCCTTGAGATAGGTGATGGCCTGCTCCATCGTTTCGGGAGCGAGCTTGGCCGTATAGTCTTCCGGAATGAAAAGCGGCATAAGTTCAGGGTTTGGATTCGTGAAAAACGGTTTATTTTGCAAATATAGTGAAAGGTGAGGGCAATTGGGAGTGTTCAGGCTCAAAAAATGTCGGTTTTAACCGCGGAACCGGATTTTGGCCTGCCCGAAATCCGTTCCGGATGGGCGGCCGCATAAAAATAACGCACGTAACAGAAGCGTTACGTGCGTTATTTCATTTCCGGTTCCGGTTATTTCGCGGCGGGCAGCAGCGCCGAGTCGGGCTGCTGGCGTTTGTCGCCCACGTCGATCAGGTTCTCCTCGGAGACCCCCAGCGAACGGTAGTAGTCGTTCAGTTCGGCCACCACCTCCTTGCGGTCGGCGTAGCTGGCCAGGTAGTAGATGTCGCCCAGCTGGTCGAGCTTCTCGTCGATAAGGCCCGAGACCATGTCGCCCTGCGCCCCTTCGAAACGGAGGTAGTGCTCGATGTATTCGATCAGCGTCTGGGCATACTCCCTCAAGAGGGCGTCGCCCTTCGCGGCGGCTTCCTTGTCGCCCATGGCCGAAGCGGCGTAATAGGCCTCCAGGAAGGGGTAGGTGTTGGTGTCGGTGAAGCGCACCTGCGAGGTCGGCATCCGCTCCAGCCCCAGGTCGAGCAGCTCGACGGCCTCTGCGACGCGGTTCTGCCGCAGCAGCTCCTTGGCCACGCGGGCGAAGGCGTCGCGGGCGTGCGAGGCCGAAAGGTTGTACTGGATGAAGTAGTCGGCGTAGACCCGCGGGTCTTCGAGGTTGCCGTAGCGAAACGTGTCGCGCAGCAGCGGCGCGGCGTAGTCGGCGTCGATGCGTCCGATCTCGTAGGGGCTCTGCGTCGGGGTGAGGATCGGCACCAGGCGGTAGGCGTAGCCGTCGAACTGGAGGTAGTCCATCAGCCCGAAGTCCTGGAGAATGTAGACCTGCGTCATGTAGATCGGGCGTTTCCAGTCGAAGTTGGCCAGCATGTCGAGGATCATCAGCTGGTTCTTGTCCAGCGAATTCTTCTTGATGTTGATGAACACCGTGTCGACCATCTTGTCGCGGTCCTTTTCGGCCACGATGCCCGACGCCAGGGCGTTCTCCTTGTTCACCGGCAGGGCGATGCGCTTGGCGGGGATGTAGTCGGCCAGCGTGCCGTCGGCGAGTTTGACCTTGCTGCGGGGGTCGTCGCTGCGCACGAAGTCGATCACCTCCTTGATCTCCACCGGGCGGTCGATGCTGTTGGTGACGTAGATCATGTCGTTGTTGAAGGTGTACTTGTGCTTGGGCAGCGAGAAGGGGACGCCGGGAGCGTCGTTGGCCTTGGTCTTCATCTCGTCGATGTACCACTCGCCGCCGAGGTAGGAGGTGTTCATAATCCGCACGTCGGGGCGCACGCCGTAGACCTCCTGATTGTTCCACAGCGGGAAGGTGTCGTTGTCGCCGTAGTTGAGGATGATCGAGTTGGGGAGCGTCGACTGGAGGTAGTTCCAGCCGATGTCGCGGGCCATCGTGCGGTGCGAACGGTCGTGGTCGTCCCAGTTCTGGGCCGCGAGGATGGCCGGGACGCTCATTGCGACGACCGTTGCCGCGGCTGCCGTCGCCACGTTGTCGCGCTTCGAGAGCCGGGCGATCAGGTCGCGCAGGGCCAGCACGCCGAATCCGATCCAGATCGAGAATGCGTAGAACGATCCCGCATAGACGTAGTCGCGTTCGCGCGGCTCGCCGGGCGAGGTGTTGAAGTAGAAGACCAGCGCGATGCCCATCATCACGAACAGCCACAGCACGATCGAGAAGTTGCGCTGGTCGCGGTTCAACTGGTAGACGAGTCCGATGAGTCCCAGCAGGAAGGGGAGGAAATAATAGGTGTTCCGGCCCTTGTTTTCGGCGATTTCGCGCGGCAGGTTGTCCTGCGGGCCGACGTATTTCTCGTCGATCCAGCGGATGCCCGAGAGCCAGTTTCCGTCGGTGATCGTCGTGCGCGAAGGCTGTATGTCGCTCTGGCGTCCCACGAAGTTCCACATGAAATAGCGCCAGTACATGTACGAAAGCTGGTAGTTGAAGAAGAAATGGACGTTTTCCCAGAACGTCGGTTCGGTGACCGTGCGGGTTTCGCCGTAGGAGTCGGTGTAGGCCCGTTTGCGTCCGAAGTCGAGCGTCTCGCCGCGCATGGGACGCCCCTGTGCGTCGCGCAGGACCTCGCCCTTGTCGTCGCGCAGCGTCTCGGTCTTGGTGCGGTAGGCGGCCCACTCCTTGTAGGCCTTTTCACCCTTCGAGTAGTTCCACATGCGGGGGAAGAGCTGCATGAACTCCGGAGCGTGGGTGTAGCCCGTGAGCACCGTGGCGGTCTTGTACTTGCCGTCCTCGTCCAGATACCACACCTTCTTCTCCTTCACGCCCTCGGGGGGAGCCGAATACTGCGCGCCGTACAGCAGCGGGCGGTCGCCGTACTGGTCGCGGTTCAGGAGCGACAGCAGGGCGTGGGGGTTGTTGGGGTTGTTGGAGTTCATCGGCGGGTTCGCCGCGGCGCGGATGGTCACCGAGGCGTAGGACGAATAGCCGACGAGAATCATCGTCGTCGAGAGCAGGATGATGTTGAGCAGCACGCGGCCCCGTCTGTGGGCGGCCCATGCGGCCCATCCCAGGCCGATGATCAGCGCCAGCGCGAAGAGCGTGATGCCCGAGTTGACCGGCAGGCCGAACGTGTTGACGAACAGTGTGTCGATCTGCGCCCCGATCCAGACGGTGTAGGGGATGATGATGTTGTTGACGAAGACGATCATCGCCCCGGACACGAGCGTCGAGAGGGCGATGCCTCGCCAGGTCACCGTGGCGGTCTTGCGGAAGTAGTAGATGAAGACCAGCGCGGGGATGCAGAGCAGGTTGAGGATGTGCACGCCGATCGAGAGTCCCATCAGGTAGGCGATCAGCACGATCCAGCGCGAGGAGTGGGGTTCGTCGGCCTGCTCCTCCCATTTGAGCATCAGCCACACGACCAGCGCCGTGAACATCGACGAGAGCGCGTAGACCTCGCCCTCGACGGCCGAGAACCAGAACGTGTCGGTGAAGGTGTAGGCCAGGGCCCCGACGGCTCCGGCGCCCAGGACGGCCCATGTGTTGGCGGCGGTGAGCTGCGCGCCGTCGCGCGTCACCAGACGCCGTGCCAGGTGGGTGATGGTCCAGAACAGGAACAGGATGCAGAAGGCGCTGGCCAGCGAGTTCATGGCGTTGACGGCGATGCCCACGTAGTCGGGGTTTCCGAAGGCGAAGAGCGTGGCCAGGCGCGCCAGCATCATGAACAGCGGTGCTCCGGGCGGGTGTCCCACTTCGAGTTTGTAGGACGTCGCGATGAACTCCGAGCAGTCCCAGAGGCTTGAGACGGGTTCCATCGTCATCAGATAGACCATCGCCGCGACGGCGAATACGGCCCAGCCCGTGATGTTGTTCCAGCGTTTGTAAAAGTGCATATCCGAGAAAACTTTTTTCGTAACTACTTATCGTGCAAAAGTAATGATTTAACGCGTTTTTTCCAACCTTATTACGCGAAATGCGTTTACAGCCACCTTTTCCACCATTTTTTCTGCGGGGCCTCGGCCGTTGCCGCCGGCGCGGCGATGGCGGCGGCAGCCGCTGCGGACCCGGCGGCGTTCCCCGACCCTCCGCGTTTGCGGCGGCGGGACGGCTTTGCCGAAGGGGCCGGAGCCGGGTTGGGGGCGTTTTTCGGCGCTGCGGTGGCGGCGGATTTGTTCCCGGCGGCTTTCGCGGCGTTGCCGGAGCCTTGCTTCGGGGCTTGCCCGCGCGTCGCGTCGGCGGGGCGGGAGGCGGTTTTTCCGGCCGGCTCGATGGGCGTTCCCGGTGCGGGACGCGTGCCCCGTCTGCGACGCGGGCGCGACGGGCGGGAAGTCGCCCCGGCCTCGGGCTGCGCCGGATTTTGCGCAGACTGCGGCGTCTTCGCGGCATTGCGGGCGGCCTTCTGCTCCGTGTTGCGGGCCGGCCGCTGCGCGGGCTGCTGTCCGGCGTCCGCATCCCGGGCGGGACGCTGTGCGGATTTGGCTCCGGCGTTCCGGGCCGGTTTCGGCTCCTGGGTGCGGGCGGGACGCTGTGCGGCCTTCTGCGCGGGTTTCCGCGCCGGGGCGGCCTTGCGCAGGGCATATTCCGGAACCGGTCCCTCGGTGGGGATCGTAAGTCCGGTGAGTTTCTGGATGTCGCAGAGATACTCGAACTCGTCCTCCGAGCAGAACGACCACGCCGCTCCCTCGTGTCCCGCGCGGCCCGTGCGGCCGATGCGGTGGACGTAGGTTTCGGCCACCTCCGGCAGTTCGTAGTTGATCACCAGCGGCAGCTGGTCGATGTCGATGCCGCGGGCGGCGATGTCGGTGGCGATCATCACCCGGCACTCGCCCGACTTGAAATCGTTCATGGCCTTCACGCGGGCGTTCTGCGACTTGTTGCCGTGGATGGCGCACGACCGGATGCCGGCCCGGTTCAGGATTTTGGCCAGCTTGTCGGCGCCGTGCTTCGTGCGCGAGAATACGAGCACCTGCTGGGCGTCGGATGCCGAGAGCAGGTCGATCAGCAGCTGGCTTTTTTCGGCTTTTTCGGCGAAATGGACCGTCTGCGCGATGGTCTCGACCACCGACGCCGGGGGCGTGACGGTGACCAGCACCGGGTTGCGGAGGATTTTCGCGGCCAGCGCGGCGATCGACTCGGGCATCGTGGCCGAGAAGAAGAGCGTCTGACGCCGTTCGGGGAGCAGCGGCAGGATGCGGCGGATGTCGTGGATGAAGCCCATGTCCAACATGCGGTCGGCCTCGTCGAGCACGAAGAAACGGATCGTGTCGAGCGTCACGTAACCCTGCCCGATCAGGTCGAGCAGGCGGCCCGGGGTGGCCACCAGCAGGTCCACGCCCTTCTGGAGCGCGTCGACCTGCGGACGCTGGTTGACGCCGCCGAAGATCACGCAGTGGCGGATGGGGGTGTAGCGGGCGTAGTCGCGGCAGCACTCGTCGATCTGGATGGCCAGTTCGCGCGTCGGGGTGAGCACCAGGGCGCGGATCGGGCGGCGTCCCTTGGGGGCCGGTTCGGCGGCTAAAAGTTGGAGCATCGGCAGCGTGAAAGCTGCGGTTTTGCCCGTTCCGGTCTGGGCGCAGCCCTGGAGGTCGCGGCCTTCGAGTACGGGAGGAATGGCTTGTTGCTGAATGGGGGTGGGATCTGTGTACCCCTTTTCTCCGATGGCGCGCAACAGCGGCTCGGAGAGTCGTAAGTCTTGAAATTTCATAATAATCGGCGTAAAGGTACGATTTATTTTTCGGTTTCCGTGTAAAAATTCGTACCTTTACCCGTTCAAAACGTTAATTTGCGATTATGGATTCCAAACTCGTACTTTACAATACGCTCACCCGCCGCAAGGAGGTCTTCGAGCCGCTCGTTCCGGGCCGCGTGGGCATGTATGTCTGCGGTCCCACGGTCTACGGCGATCCGCATCTGGGCCACGCCCGGCCTGCCGTGACGTTCGACCTGCTGTTCCGTTACCTCAAGGCTTCGGGCTACAAGGTGCGCTACGTGCGCAACATCACCGACGTGGGCCATCTGGAGCACGACGCCGACGAGGGCGAGGACAAGATCGCCAAGAAGGCCCGGCTCGAACAGCTGGAGCCGATGGAGGTGGCGCACTACTACACGGAGCGTTACCACCGGGCGATGGACGCGCTCAACGTCGAGACCCCCTCGATCGAACCCTATGCCTCGGGACACATCATCGAGCAGATCGAGTTCGTGAAGAGGATTCTGGCCGACGGCTATGCCTACGAGGCGAACGGCTCGGTCTACTTCGACGTGGAGAAGTACAACGCCAAATACAACTACGGCAGGCTGTCGGGGCGCAACCTCGACGACATCGTCGCCAACACGCGCGAGCTGGACGGGCAGTCGGACAAACGCCACTCCTACGACTTCGCGCTGTGGAAGAAGGCGTCGCCCGAGCATATCATGCGGTGGCCGTCGCCCTGGGGCGAGGGTTTCCCGGGCTGGCATATGGAGTGCTCGGCGATGTCCACGCGCTACCTCGGGGAGCGTTTCGACATCCACGGCGGCGGCATGGACCTGATGTTCCCGCACCACGAGTGCGAGATCGCGCAGTCGACCGCCGCGCTGGGCCACGATTCGGCCCGCTACTGGCTGCACAACAACATGATGACGGTCAACGGGCAGAAGATGGGCAAGTCGCTGGGCAACTTCATCACGCTGGAGGAGTTCTTCACCGGGTCGCACCCGAAGCTTTCGCAGGCCTATTCGCCCATGACGATCCGTTTCTTCGTGCTCCAGGCCCACTACCGCTCGACGCTCGATTTCTCGAACGAGGCTCTGCAAGCCGCCGAGAAGGGGCTGGACCGCCTGATGAAGGGCATCGAGACGCTCGGGAAGATCAAACCCGCGGAGGTCTCGACGGTCGATCCCGCCGAGCTGGAGACGCGCTGCGCCGAGGCGATGGACGACGACCTGAACTCGCCGATGGTCATTTCGGCGCTGTTCGACTGGGTGCGCACGATCAACCAGCTGGCCGACGGCTCGCAGACGATCACGGCCGCCGACCTCGCGGCGCTGACGGCCACCGTGCGCCGCTACGCTTTCGACATCCTGGGCCTGCGCGACGAGAAGGCCGCCGGGACGGCTTCGGGGCGCGACTACGTGACGCCGCTGGTCGAGATGCTTTTGGACGAACGCCTGAAAGCCCGTGCGGCGAAGGACTGGGCCGCCTCGGACCGCATCCGCGACGGACTCACGGCCGCCGGCATCCGCGTCAAGGACCGCAAGGACGGCACGGACTGGGAACTGGAATAAAACGCCTGCTGGTATGGGGAATCCGGACAAGATCGTAGCCGTCGGACTGGGCGAGGTGCTTTACGACCACGATGTCGTGACGGACGAATATACCTTCGGCGGCGCGCCGGCCAATTTCGCCGATCATTTCCTCAAGTGCTCCCGGCTGATTTCCGGCCCGGATGCGGCGGAGGTGCATGTGGTCAGCGCGGTCGGGGACGATGAGCGCGGCCGCGCGGTGTCGGCCGAACTGGAGGCCCGCGGGCTTTGCGACGGGCTTTGCCGCGTCGGGGAGCTGCCTACCGGCGTCGTCGACAAACGCCGGGATGCCGCCGGGGTCAACGCCTATGAGATTTTGCCCGGCGCATGGGATGCAATGACGTGGTCGGATGCGCTGGCCCGGCTGGCCGCCCGGACCGATGTGGTCTGCTTCGGTTCGCTGGCGCAGCGCAGCGCGGCGTCGCACGCTACCGTCGTCCGGTTTCTCGACGGGGTGATTCGCCGGGAGCGGCCGACGCTGCGCGTGTTCGACGTCAACCTGCGGCAGGATTTCTTCTCGCGGGAGGTGCTGGAGGAGTCGATGGCTCACTGCAATATTTTGAAGATCAGCGACGAGGAGGCTCCGCGCGTGGCCGGATGCCTGACCGGATGTCCCGCCGCCGATCCGGGCGGGCTGTGCCGGGAGTTGCTCGACCGCCGGGAGAACCTCGAAATGGTCATCCTCACCGAGGGCGCCGAGGGCAGCCGCGTGTTCACCCGGAACCGGATTTCGGCCTATGTGATTCCCCGCGGGGAACGTGTCCGCCCTGTCGACACGGTCGGTGCGGGCGATTCGTTCACGGCGGCGTTTTGCGCGATGCTGGCCGCCGGGTACGACATCTGGCCGGCCCAGGCGTTCGCGTCGAAGGTCGCGGCTTTCGTCTGTTCGTGCGCGGGCGCCACGCCGGAGTACCCGGCCGCGGCGAAAACGGAATTTTCAGGGAATTTGTAACGTTTTATCTGATAAGGACAGAGACATGGAGACATACCGGTACAATACCTTGCGGTTTTTCAGGGTGCAGTTCGGCCTGCCCGCCCGGATGCCTTTGGAGTGGTGCGTCGTACGGGAGACCTCGCGTGCGGGCAGCGAATTGCGGCTCGGCGTCGCGCTGAAAGGAACGGGGCTGTACATCGACGTGGCGATGCGGCGGTTCTTCTCGCAGATCGACATTCCGCTCATCGAGCGCCGCTGCTACCCGGCCGAGCGGATCAGCCGGGGGAATGACTACGAATACCGGAGCGCCGAAGGGTGGAGCTTCACTTCCCCCAAGCATTACATTTGCGATATTTATTACCCCGCGCGATTCAGCCGCGAACTGCTGGCGCATAGCGTGCTGTGAGGCAGCCCCGGGCGTGCGCGCCGTACGTGCGGGCCGGTAATGGAATTTTTAAGGGAATATAACTTATGACGGAGATAAAATCGGCGGCTTTGGAGCTTGGAACCGAGCGAATCCGGAAGCTGCTCGTACAATATGCCGTGCCGGCGATCATCGCCATGACGGCCTCGTCGCTCTACAACATGGTCGACAGCATTTTCATCGGCCACGGGGTCGGGCCGCTGGCCATCTCGGGCCTTGCGCTGACCTTCCCGCTGATGAACCTCGCTGCGGCGTTCGGTTCGCTGGTGGGCGTGGGCGCCGCGACGCTGATTTCGATGCGCCTGGGCCAGCGCGACTACGAAACGGCCCAGCGGGTGCTGGGCAATGTGCTGGTGCTCAATCTGATCATCGGCATAGCGTTCGGCCTCGTGGCGCTTCTGTTCCTCGATCCGATCCTCTATTTCTTCGGGGCCAGCGAGGCCACGATCGGCTATGCCCGCGAATACATGACCGTCATTCTGCTGGGCAACGTCGTCACGCACATGTATCTGGGTCTGAACTCCGTGCTGCGCGCCTCGGGGCATCCCCGCAAGTCGATGTACGCCACGATCAACACCGTGGTCATCAATACGATCCTCGACCCGCTGTTCATTTTCGGTTTCGGCTGGGGCATCCGCGGAGCGGCTATCGCCACGGTGCTGGCGCAGGTCATCTCGCTCGTGTGGCAGCTGCGCATCCTTTCGAACAAACAGGAGCTTCTCCACTTCCGCCGCGGCATCTACCGCCTGCGGAAGAAGATCGTGCGCGACATGCTGGCCATCGGCATGTCGCCCTTCCTGATGAACCTCGCGGCGTGCTTCATCGTCATCCTCATCAACAAGGGGCTGAAGGAGTACGGCGGCGACCTAATGATCGGCGCCTACGGCATCGTCAACCGCCTGGCGTTCTTCTTCGTGATGATCGTGCTGGGCGTCAACCAGGGCATGCAGCCCATTGCGGGTTACAACTTCGGCGCGAAGCAGTACGACCGCGTGATGCGCGTGCTGAAGCTGACGATGATCGGCGCGACGTGCGTCACCACCGCGGGATTCCTCCTCGGCGAGTTCATGCCGCGCCTGGCCGTGGGAATGTTCACCTCCGACGAGGAGCTGATCCGCCTGGCGGTCGAAGGCATGCGCATCGTCTTCTTCTGCTTCCCGATCATCGGTTTCCAGATGGTGGCCACCAACTTCTTTATGAGCATCGGCATGGCCGGCAAGGCGATCTTCCTGTCGCTGTCGCGCCAGCTGCTGTTTCTGATGCCCGGACTGATCTTCCTGCCGCACATTTTCGACGTCTGCACCGAGTGGAACGGCAGCTGGGGCGTGTGGTGCTCGATGCCGCTGTCGGACTTCCTGGCTTCGCTGGTGGCTTTCTTCATGCTGACTTACCAACTGCGGAAATTCCGGGCCATCGGTGCGGAAAACGCCGCCAAAGAGGGATAGGACTATGGAACAATTCGTCATCAACATCGGCCGCCAGCTGGGCAGCGGCGGCAGGACCGTCGGGGAGATCATCGCCCGCAGGTTGGGCGTGAAGCTCTACGACAAGGAGCTGATCAACCTGGCGGCGCGCGAGAGCGGCATCTGCCCCGAGTTTTTCGAGAAGGCCGACGAGAAGGAGTCGCGCGGCGTGATTTCGACCGTGGTCGGCTACCTGCGGGCGCCGTTCGTGGGCGACGACGGGGGCGTGACGAACGTGCTGTCGAACGACGCGCTGTTCAAGATTCAGAGCGACGTGATCCGCGCCGTCGCGGCGCGTGAATCGGCGGTTTTCGTGGGCCGCTGTGCCGATTACATCCTGCGCGAGAATCCGCGCTGCGTCAATGTCTTCCTCACGGCCGACGATGCCGACCGCATCGGCCGCATCCGCCGCCGGCAGGGATGCACCGCGGAGGAGGCCCGCGCGATGATGGAGCGCGTCGACGCCCGGCGCGCCTCGTATTACAACTATTACAGCTCGCGGACGTGGGGCGAGGCGGCGACCTACCACCTCTGCGTCAGCACCTCGCCGCTGGGCGACGAGGGCACGGCGGATTTCATCCTGGAGTTCGCCGCACGGAAACTGAACATGAAATTTTGAGCATATTATGGTACTTGCGGAACAGATCAAGGAGATCGAACAGCGCCGGGAAGCGCTGGAACGCTGTTTGGACATCGACCAGAAGCGCATTGACCTGCGCAACGAAGAGGAGAAAACCCAGGAGCCGAACTTCTGGGACAACCCCGACAAGGCGCGCGAGCAGCTGCGCAAGGTGGCGGGGATCAAGGCATGGGTCGAGGATTACGACGCCATTCGCAAGGATGCCGAGGACCTTCAGCTGATGCCCGACTTCGTGAAGGAGGGCGTGGTCAGCGAGGAGGAGATGGACGCCCACTACGCCGCGACGCTCGAAAAGATCGAAAAACTCGAAATGCGCAACATGCTGCGCCGCGACGAGGACAGACTCGGGGCCATTCTCGACATCAACGCCGGGGCGGGCGGCACGGAGGCGCTCGACTGGGCGTCGATGCTCATGCGCATGTACACCCGCTGGGGCGAGGCCCACGGCTATAAGGTCAAGGTGCTGGACTTCCAGGCCGGCGACGAAGTCGGGGTGAAATCCTGCACGCTGGAGTTCGAGGGGGAATACGCCTACGGCTACCTCAAGAGCGAGAACGGCGTGCACCGCATGGTGCGCCTGTCGCCGTTCAACGCCAACAACAAGCGTCAGACCACGTTTGCGTCGGTGTTCGTATCGCCGGCCGTCGACGACACGATCGAGATCACGGTCAATGCCGCCGACATCGAGTGGGACACGTTCCGTTCGTCGGGCGCCGGGGGGCAGAACGTCAACAAGGTGGAGACGGCCGTGCGCCTGCGCTACCACGCGAAGGACCCCGACACGGGCGAGGCGATCGAGTACCTGATCGAGAACATGGAGACGCGCTCGCAGCTGATGAACCGCGAGAACGCCATGCGCATCCTCCGCTCGAAACTCTACCAGCGCGAGCTGGACAAGCGTATGGCGACGCAGCAGGCGCTGGAGGCTTCGAAGAAGAAGATCGAGTGGGGTTCGCAGATCCGCTCGTACGTCTTTGACGACCGCCGCGTGAAGGATCACCGCACGGGCGTGCAGACTTCGGCCGTGGAGTCGGTGATGGACGGCGACCTGGACGCCTTCATCAAGGCCTATCTGATGGAATACGGTGCGCAGGCGTAGGGATTATTCCTCCCAATGATAAAGTCCGCTCACTTCTTTCCAGCCCGAATGCGTCTTATGTAGAAGGACGCCGCTGCCGTTGTACTCTTCCACTACCTCGGCAACGGCCTTGTCGAGTGATTTGTTCAGGACGATGTATCCGATTGCGGGGATTCCGAGATGCCATCCTTCCCAATGCCCGTTGATGACGTACCAGTAGTTTTGCAGGAAACGCATCCGCTTCCGGCCCGATTCTGCGGATGTCCGCTCTTCGTCGGGCCAGTATCCGTTTTTCTCCAGAAACAGTTCGAGAGCATCCTTGTATTCATCGGTGAGATAGAGCTGTTTTAACCCCGCTTGCCGGATTTGCGGTCGGAAATCGTCCAAAACCCTGTAATAGGCTCCCGCTTTGCGGAGAAGGTAAAATCCGTCGGTCGGAAATGTGGGAGGAGGGGAGCTTTCGTAATAATAATCGAACATGCTGTCCTCTGCGACACAGAACGTCAATTGCGATTGGATAACGACGTAGCGGTAGGCCGAATCGCTCCGGAAACCCCTCGGGCGAAGCGTCGGGTCGGGATTGAAGAGGGTGGTAAAGAGATTGTAAACGTTACGCAGCGTGTCGTTCTGGTTGCCCGGAGCCGATGCGTTGGACGTATATTTCCGATGCCATGTCTCCAGAAACTCCTCCATCCCCGGTCCCGATTTGCAGGAATAGATTGAGTCGAGTTCCTGGGCTAACTCTTTTGCCCGGGATGGAGCGTAGCGAAAATCCGTATTGTCCGCCTCCGAGGGCAGCGCATCTTTCGTTGCCCAAAGGAAATAGCCTCCGATGAAACAGACAACCAGAAAAGACAGGGCCGGGAAAAGGTTCAGCTCGGAGCGATCCGTTTTACGAAGGTTCATGGCAGAGGCGCTTTTCCGCAAAGATAGCATTTTTCGGTGCAAAATATTATCTTTGCTCTATGAAGCGATCTGTTTTTATCCTTGTATTCACCATTTTTGCAGCCTTCGCCGCTCCGGCGCAGGTGAACGTCGGCATGACCGACACGGCGTCCTATTACCCGCTGCTGCGGGGGCGGCGCGTGGCCGTGCTGGCCAACCAGACCTCCGTGGCGGAGCTGCCCGGCGCGCCGGGAGCCGATGCCTCCGGGCGGGTGCATCTGGTCGACCTGCTCCACGGCGAAGGGTTTGCCGTCGCGGCGATCTTCTCGCCCGAGCACGGATTCCGCGGCACGGCCGATGCCGGGGAGCAGGTCGCAAGTTCGGTCGACGCCCGGACGGGCATTCCCATCCGCTCGCTCTACGACGGCAACGCGAAACGGCCTTCGGACGAGGCGATGCGCTCGTTCGACGTGCTGGTCGTCGACATGCAGGACGTGGGTCTGCGCTTCTATACCTATTATATCTCGATGCTGCGGATGATGGACGCCTGCGCCGATTTCGGCCGCCGGGTCGTGGTGCTCGACCGCCCCAATCCCAACGGGCATCTTGTCGACGGACCCGTTCTCGACATGAAGTACAAATCGGGCGTCGGGGCGATTCCGGTCCCCGTGCTCCACGGACTGACGATGGGCGAAATCGCCCGCATGGCCGTCGGCGAAGGGTGGGCGAAGCCGTGCGACCTGACGGTCGTGAAGTGCCGCAACTACACCCATGCCACCGAATACCTCTTGCCCGTCGCTCCGTCGCCCAACCTGCCGACACAGCGGGCCGTCTATCTCTACGCCGCGCTGTGCCCCTTCGAGGGCACGGTCGTGAGCCTCGGACGCGGAACGGACTGCCCGTTCGAAATCTACGGACATCCCGATATGACCGGACGCGCCTTTTCCTTTACGCCGCGCCCCACGGCCGGGGCCAAACATCCGCCGCTCGAAGGCCGGCTGTGCCACGGCGTCGACCTGCGCGGCATGCCGCTCTCCGAGGCCCGCGAAGTGGGATTCTCGCTGCGCTACGTGATCGACGCCTACCGCGATCTGGGGCTGGGGGACAGGTTCTTCACCCCGATGTTCGAAAAGCTGGTCGGTGCGGGATGGGTGCGCGGGATGATCGTGGCCGGGGCTTCGGAGGAGGCGATCCGCGCCCGCTGGGTTCCCGATGTGGAACGCTACCGCGAAAAGCGGGTGCAGTACTTGCTTTACGAATAGCCTGATGGGGTTTTAGGTCATTGCGAGGAGCCGCAGGCGACGTGGCAATCCGAAAAAAACGCAGAGTCGGCCATGGAGAGCAGCTATGTATATATATTGACCAATAAACTGCATACGGTGCTGTATGTCGGCGTTACGACCTCGTTATCCCGGCGTATGAAAGAACATGCCGCCGGTCAGTCTGCATTTACGCGCCGCTATAACGTCCATAAGTTGATTTACGTCGAGGAGTATCGGGACGTTCGGGATGCAATCGCCCGGGAGAAACAAATCAAGAGTTGGAGCCGGAAACGGAAAATCGGGTTAATAGACTCTCAAAATTCATTGTGGAAGGACTTATCGGACGGGTTCGTCTGATTCTTGATCTGGGCCGTAATGCCACAGCGCAGCAATCGGATTGCCGCGTCGCCTGCGGCTCCTCGCAATGACCTAAAAGCGCTCCGATCCGGGGCGCTTTTTCTTTTTCATACGGGCGTTACCCGATCCGCCTCGGTGATCTTCCGCAGGACGCGGCAGGGCGAGCCGACGGCCACGACTCCCGCCGGGATGTTGTGCGTGACGACGCTCCCGGCCCCGATCACCGTGTTGTCGCCGATCGTCACGCCCTGCATCACGACCGTGTGGCCTCCGATCCAGACGTTGTTGCCGATGGCAATGGGCAGCGAACGCATGATGCCGGCGTTGCGCTGGTCGGGCAGCAGGGCGTGGTTGACGGTGTAGATGCCGACGTTCGGCCCGATGAAGACGTGGTCGCCGATGGTGACGGGCGCTTCGTCGAGGATCGTCAGGTTGAAATTGCCGACGAAATGGTCGCCGACCGAAATCTGCGCTCCGAAATCGCAGTGGAACGGGCTGTGGATGCAGACCGACTTGCCGACGTGTCCGAACAGCTGCCGGATGATCGCCTCCCGCTCCTCCCGGCGGCTCGGGGGCAGCTGGTTGAGCCGGAACACCAGCTCCTCGGTCCGCAGCAGCGCGCCGCCGATTTCAGGACAGATGGCGTGGAGCCAAAGCCCGGCTTTCATTTTTTCGAGATCGCCCATGATTCGTTGGTTGTTGGGTGGGGGAAGCGGCTTTTCAAACCGCAAAAAGCACACCCCGTTGCCGAGGTGTGCTTCTCTTTCGGATATTCCGTGTTACTCCGAAACGATCGCCTCGCTCGGGCATACGCCTGCGCAGGTGCCGCAGTCGATACATTTGTCGGCGTCGATCACATAGATGTCGCCGGCCGAAATAGCCTCTACGGGGCACTCGCCGATGCAGCTGCCGCATGCAACGCACGAGTCGGTAATTTTGTAAGCCATTGTGTTGAGTGTTTATTGTTAAATGTGTGTGTGCAAATATAAAAACTTATTTGATAATATCAAAACCCGTGTAGGGAATCAGCGCCTCGGGGATGCGGATGCCTTCGGGGGTCTGATAGTTCTCCAGCAGCGCGGCCACGATGCGCGGCAGGGCCAGCGACGAGCCGTTGAGGGTGTGCGCCAGCTGGATTTTCTTCTCCTCGTCGCGGTAGCGGAGTTTGAGGCGGTTGGCCTGGAACGACTCGAAATTCGATACCGACGACACTTCGAGCCAGCGTTTCTGGGCCTCGGAGTAGACTTCGAAATCGTAGGTCAGCGCCGAGGTGAACGACATGTCGCCGCCGCACAGGCGCAGGATGCGGTAGGGCAGGCCCAGGGCCTTGACGATGCTCTCCACGTGGGCCACCATGCCGTCCAATGCTTCGTAGCTCTTTTCGGGCAGCGAGAGCTGCACGATCTCCACCTTGTCGAACTGGTGCAGGCGGTTGAGTCCGCGCACGTCCTTGCCGTACGACCCGGCCTCGCGGCGGAAGCACGGGGTGTAGGCGGTCATCTTCACCGGAAAATCCTCCTTTTCGAGGATCACGTCGCGGTAGATGTTCGTCACGGGAACCTCGGCCGTGGGAACGAGGTAGAAGTTGTCTACCGTGGCGTGGTACATCTGCCCCTCCTTGTCGGGGAGCTGTCCCGTGCCGAAGCCCGAAGCCTCGTTGACCATCACGGGCGGCTCCACTTCGAGGTAGCCGGCCGCCGTGTTGCAGTCGAGGAAATAGTTGATCAGCGCGCGCTGCAACCGTGCGCCCTTGCCCTTGTAGACGGGGAATCCCGCGCCGGTGAGCTTCACGCCCAGGTCGAAGTCGATGATGTCGTACTTGCGGGCCAGCTCCCAGTGGGGCAGCGGGTTTTCCGGAAGCGCGGTGTAGCTTTCCACGAGCTTGACGACGAGGTTGTCCTCGGCCGTCTTGCCTTCGGGGACGATCTCGGCGGGGAAGTTCGGCAGCGAGACGATGGCCGACTGCAACTCCTGCCGGGCGTCGGTCAGCTCGGCTTCGAGGCGCGAGGACTTCTCCTTGAGGTCCGCCACGAAGCGTTTGCGCTCCTCGGCCTCCTCGCGGCGGCCCTGGCCCATCAGTGCGCCGATCTCCTTGGCGGCCTTGTTCTGGGCGGCCAGCGTGTTGTCGAGTTCCAGCTGGAGGGCTTTGCGCCGGTCGTCGAAGCTGATGATCTTTTCGATGACAGGCGTGGCGTCCACGCCCTTCTTGGCCAGCTTGCGTGCGGCGGCCTCTTTGTCATCGCGGATTTGCTTTATCGTAAGCATAATATCGTGAGTTTTTTTGTGTTTTCGCCTTACAACCTGCAAAATTAGTAAATTCGCGCCAAACTGTCACGCCGAGACGCCGTTTTTTGCGATTTTATGAAAAAACCGGACTTCCGCCCAAAGCGGAAATCCGGTTTTCGGTTGTGCGGGCTGCGGATCAGCGGGTGTGGAGCACGAGGTCCGTGCGCAGACGCTTGCCTTCGGCCGGGACTTTCGCCGCCGTGCTTCCGGAGGCTTTCGCCGGAACGGCGACGCGTTCGCCCGTCAGGTAGGTCGTGAAGCGCTGTCCGCCGGTCTCGATGCTTCCGGTCCGCGATTCCGCGGCGCGGGCCGCGGTCTGTGCGGACGCCTGCTGGAGGGGCTTCATCTTGAGGGACGAGTAGGTTTTCGAACCGGCGTACTGGCGCAGGTAGCTCGAACTCGACGCCTGCGGCGTGCTGAAGAGCAGGAACATGTAGCTGTTGACCTCTTCGGGCGAGTAGGGGCTTGAAGCCCAGTAGAGCGTGTCGCCGATGTAGCCGACGGCCATTCCGGCGTCGCCCCAGAAGATCGACAGTCCGTTCGAGAAGCCGAGCGTCGCATAGGCGCCGTTGTACATCCCCGCGTACTGGGGTTCGACGATCAGCATGTGCAGCTCCTTGTCGTAGTAGCCCTTCAGCTGGGGTGCGAAGTCGCGCATGTCGGTCATGCCGCTGATGAGCACGTCGCGGTCGTTGATGCGCGCGATGTCCATGCGGAAGGTCTTTTCGGACGACTGCGAATCGACGTCGACGGTCGCCGTGACGCCGAATGCGCCGATGAAGTCCTCCAGGGTCTTCGTCCGGTCGAAATCCTTGGCGAAGTAGCCGAACGTCGACGCGCTCTTCGAAACGAAAGCCGTGTCGCCGAACGAGTTGTACATCAGCAGGGCGAGTGTGTACGTGCTGCCTTCGTCGAGCGGGCTGAACGACGTGCCGCGGCCTTCGGGGGAGTTGAGCTGCGCGATCATCTCCTCGGGAACGTCGTAGCCCCGGGATGCGGTCACCTCCTCCAGTGTCATGCCGAGCGCTTCGCACAGGTAGTCGGCGACGGCGGTTTTGACGCAGAGATATTTCATCGCCGCCACATTCGCGGTCTGCATCTGCCAGATGAGCGTGTTGTAGGGCGAGTAGTTGAGGTTGTTCTCCGGAGCGTAGAACTCGAATTCGAGCGATCGGGGAGCATATTCGTCGTTCGGGTCGTTCGTGAACCGCTGCGTGTAGAGCTTGCAGGGGTTCTCGATCGAGTCGTAGGCCAGCGCCACGGCGGTGTAGTTGCCCGAGGGAACGTTCCAGACCGAGGCGTCGTCCGCGAGGAGCGTCACCACGGGGGTCACGGCCTCCAGTTTGTCGTCGATCAGCTGCCGGCGCACCTCCTGCTGCCGTTCGGCGTCGGCGGTGATGTCTCCGGCGACGACCGCGGCCTTGTAGTACTTCGTGTATTCGTTGGGCGAGAAGTGGAGTTTCGGAGCCTTGAATCCGGTGCTTGTGGTCTCGATGCCCTCGAAGGCGATCTCCACGACGGGCGTGGTGTCGATGTCGGTGTCGAAGACCAGTTTCTCGGTCCCCTGGGCGAAATAGCCCGACGACACGTAGTAGATCAGGTAGAACGAGAAGGTGCTCTCGCCGTCGAACGTGCAGGGATAGCTGGCGTACGCCGAGTCGTTGCCGGTGTAAACGGCCATGTCGGCGACGTAGACGTACTCGTTGTAGTTCGAGTTGTAGTAGCCGATCGACTGCGCCGGCACGGTGCAGGTGTTGTCGTCGTGGAGGACGAACTTGAACGTCACGCCGCTGGCCCAGTCCTTCAGCCGGAAGATATTGGCTCCCACGGCTTTTTCGACCTCCAGGCCCGAATCGCGGCCCGAATAGTACCCGTTGTAGTGGTAGGTTGCCAGCTGGGGGATCTCTTCGCCCTCTCCGGTGGTGCGGTAGAGCGTCTCCCACTCCAGTTCGTAGGTGGCCGAAAGGGTCACCTTGTCGGAGTACTGCGCCACCTGCGCGGCGTTGTCGCCCGGACGCGCCTCCCGGCTGCTGATGTAGAGCGTGGTCTTGTAGTTCGAACCCATGACGAAGTTCGAAAGGTCGACCTCGACGGGAACCGTCACGGAGTGGCTGCCGTCGGGAATGGTCGCCTCGGCCGGAACCGAGAACAGCTCGTAGTCGTCGTCCTTGGTCGCCAGATAGACCTTGTAGGCGCCTTTGTTGCCCGGACGCGCGATTTCGACGTTGATCACGCCCTGCACGGCGTCCTGCGGAAACTCCTTCTGGATGGACGACTGGATGAAGTGGATGGCCTTCGCATCGTCCTTGTTGGGGGTGTATTGGTCGCCCTCCTGCGTCTGGCTGCAGGCCGCGGTGAAGAGCAGCAGTCCCGCACCCAGATATTTCGATATGTTTTTCATAGTGTACTTGATTTTCAACGGTTCAAAGGCTCGTTAGGGATTCTGGTCCTCCTCGTTGATGTTCGGATTGGCATCCAGTTCGGCTTTGGGAATGGTCAGCACCCAGTCGTAAGTGTCGGCTTTGGTGATGTTGACGTTCCGGCGGTTCATCATCGAAATGCACTCCTCGGAGAAGCCGTCGTCGGTCCGGCGGTCGATGCCCTGGCCCAGGCGGCGGACGTCGAACAGCCGGCCGTACTCACCCCACAGTTCGATGCGGCGGTGGGTGAGGATGTTTTCGAGGAACGATCCGGTCCAAGTCGTGGTCGTCGCGCCGAGCAGCGTGCCGCTGCGGTTGTTGGCGCTGTAGCCCGGGTCGCGTTCGGCCATGACGGTGTTCATCAGTTCGCGTGCGCTCTTGAGGTCGTCCAGCCGCAGGGCCGCTTCGGCGGCCGTGAAGTACATCTCCTCGACGCGCATGTAGATGTAGTCGCCCAGGAAGGAGGCCACGTTGGCGAACGAGAATTTTTTGCTGACGTAGGGCGACTCCTTGTCCGAGGGGTCCCACCAGTCGCGGCGGATGTCTGTCGCGCTGATGCGGTTGTAGAGCTGCTTGCTGATCAGCTTCGGAGCCGATTTGGCATAGGCGCCCTCCTTGTTGTCCATGTGGGTGAAGAACCCGGCGTAGCCGCCCGCCTGGTCGGCCACCTGAATGCCTGCGCCCCACATGACGTTCTGCTTGTCGAGCGAGTTCATGCCGCCCGTCAGGTCGCTCTTCGTGCCGACGGCGTAGCCGCCTTCGTCGATCACGCGCTTGGCCGCCTTGAATGCCCCGTCCCAGTCGCCTTCCGCCAGACAGGCGCGCGACTTGATGCCCAGGGCCACGTAGAGGTTGATGTGCGATTTGTTATTCTCGGCCAGCGTGGTTTCCCTGGCCTTTTCGAGCAGTTCGATGGCACGGTCGATGTCCTGGTCGATACGGCCGTAGACCGTGCGCAGCGATTCGCGGGGCTGTCCGCCCGTGTCGATCGACGTGCCGGTGGTGTAAACCGGTACGCAGGGCTCGTTCCAGCGCGAAGCGCCCGTCAGGGAGTTGTAGGGGGCGCGGGAGAACCACGTCGCCAGGTTCAGGTAGCAGAGCGCCCGGATGGCGTAGGCCTGTCCTGCGACGTAGGCCACGTCGGCCTCCGTTCCGGCCATTTCCGGCTCGGCGTCGATGATGTAGTTTACATTGGCGATCCATTTGTAGTTGGCGTACCAGACGTCGTACGACCGGAAGGCCGACGAAGTGTAGTTGCTCTTGACGTTGTAGCAGTGGTCGCCCCAGAACCAGCCGTTGCCCTGCGACTGCATGATCAGGTCGTCGGCCATGCAGTCGAGCGCCAGGTTGTAGGCCGCGATGCCGAAGCACTGGTGGGTGTTTGCGGTCGTGGACCATCCGGCCGTCCACATCGAGCGGTAGACGCCGTTGACCGAAGTGATGGCCGTGGATGCCGATTTGAGCAGTTCCTTGCCCGAACCCGAGTCGGTCGGGGAGAAATCGAGCATCGAGTCGCTGCACGAGGGGGCTGATAAGCCGATCAGTGCGATGATAAGATATATTGCTTTTTTCATAGTTGTTTTCTCCCGTGGTTAAAAGTTCAGGTCGATACCGAATGCGATCACGCGCGACGGGGTGTAGCTGTAAGCCACCGATCCCGTGAAGTTATACTGCGGGTCCATGCCGTCCATGTGGTTGAACATGGCGATGTTGTCCAGCGTGGCGTAGATGCGCAGCGACTCGATGTCGATCTTCTTGAGCCAGCGCTTGGGAAGCGTGTAGCCGACGGTGATGTTCTTGATGGCGAAGTACGAGGCGTCGATCAGCGAGTTGCTGGCCGTGGCGTACGAGCCGCCCACTTCGAGCATCGGCACGTCGGTCTTGTCGCCCGGCTTCTGCCAGCGGCGTTTGGCGTTTTTGTGCCAGTTGTTGCCGGCGTACTGCACGTACATCGAGCTGTTGTAGAGTCCGTCGTAAACCCATCCGCCGATCGAATAGGTCGTCAGGAACGAGACGTCGATGTTCTTCAGGATCGTGAACGTCGAACCGATGCTGCCGAAGAGTTTCGGCTCGCGGCTTTCGTGGTAGTATTTGCTCAAGGTGGCCATCGCCACGTTGTCGGTGATGTACTCGTCGCAGCGCGTGTTCACCAGCGCCCCCTCGTCGTTGACCGTCTGGGTCCAGTAGGCGTAGTAGAGCTGCTTGCCCGTGGCGGGGTCCACGCCGGCCGTTTTCGGCAGGTAGAAGGTGTAGATCGGCCGCCCCACCTCGATGACGCGGATGCCCGACGTGATGACATCCTGGCCGCCCGTGAGCGAGAGCACCTTGTTGCGGTTGAACGAACCCATCAGCGTCGCGTCCCAGCGGAAGTCGCGCTTGTCGAGGATCGTTCCGCGCAGCGAGACCTCGAGCCCCTGGTTGCGCAGCGAGCCGACGTTGTCGTTGAAGCCCGTGAATCCGGTCGAGATCGGCAGCGGACTGTTGAGCAGCATGTCGCGCGTTTTGCGGTTGTAGTACTCGACCGAAACGCCCAGTCGGCCGCCGAACATCGTGGCTTCGATGCCGGCGTTGAGGTTGCCGTTCTTCTCCCAGGTCACCTTCCTGTTTTCGAGCTTGTCGACGAAGGCGCCCGCATCGGTGGCGTTGGGCCACGTGTAGTCGTAGAGACCCTGCCATGCGTAATAGGTTCCCAGGTTGTCGTTGCCCTGTACGCCGTATGAAACCTTCAGCGTGAGGTTGTCGAGCCACTGGCGGGGGTTCTCCATGAACTGCTCTTCGGAGATGCGCCACGAGGCGCCCACCGACCAGAAATGGCCCCAGCGGTCGCTGGGATGGAAGCGCGACGAACCGTCCGTTCGCCAGCTGGCGTCGATGTAGTAACGGCTCTTGAAGCCGTAGTTGATGCGCGCGAGGTAGGACTCCACGCCGTAGTTGTGCGAATAGCTGTTGTTGTCGGTGGTCGTCACGGCGGGTCCCAACTCGTCGATCCCGCCGACGATGCCGGTTTTTTCGCCGAGGGCGTAGTTGTACTTGTAGCGGTAGTACTCATGGCCGGCCAGCAGGTTGAGGGAGTGGTCGCCGAACGTGCGGTCGTAGGTCAGCAGCTGGTTGAACGTGTAGCTCAGCGTGCGGGTGTTGGTCTTGCTGAGGCGTCCGCCCTGCTGGGCCGCATTGCCGTGCTCCTTGTCGTAGACCAGCGTGCGCTGGTAGTCGGTGTAGTCCGTACCGAAGTTCATCGTGAGTTTCAGTCCGTAGAGCCGGGCCTCCTCCCTGACCGTCCCGAAGGTGATGTAGCTGCGCGCCGAAAGCGAGTTGCGGGTGTAGTAGGCCTTGTTGTTGTAAAGTTCGGCCTTCGAGTTGAAGCCCTGGGCCGAGGGGCGGTTGGCGTAGCCGTTGTCATCCTCCGATCCGTATTCGTATTGCAGCCGCCCGTCGGCGTCGCGCACGTTGTTACCGGCCATGTCCTTCAGGTAGACGGGATAGACCGGGGCCATGAACTGCGCCGTGTACCAGACGTTCGACGTGCTTGCGTCCTCGAAACTCTGGTAGCTCGATTCGCTGTGGGCGAAGTTGGCGTTCATGCCGATCTTGAGCCAGCTCTTGGCCTGCGAATCGGCGCCCACGCGGCCCGTGTAGCGGGAGAAGTCGGTGTTCTGGAGAATGCCGTCTTCCATGTAGTATCCCAGCGATGCGACGTAGTTGGCGCGTTCCGAACCGCCGTTCACCGAGACGATGTGTTCGGTGCGTATGGCCGAATTGTCGCTGATTTCGTCCAGCCAGTTCTCGTTCCATGCAGCTTTGGCATCCGAACGGATCTTGCCCGTCGACTGGTCGATCAGCGTCTCCCACGTGTAGTTCTTGTACGGGTTGTAGTATTCGGGATTCTTCAGTCCGCCGATCTGCTGGCCGAGGTTGGCGGCGGCGTAGCGGCTCGCGCCCTCGAAATCCATGCCCGTGCCGTATTGGGCGCTGTTGCGCAGCGCTTCGTAGCTCATCTCGACGTAATCTTTCATGTCGACCAGGTCGTAGCGCGGGATGGCGCGCGAGGCGATTCCGACGTTGCCCTTGTACGAAATGCGGATTTTGTCCTTCTTGCCCTTCTTGGTCGTGATGACGATGACGCCGTTGGCTCCGCGGGCGCCGTAGAGCGCACCTGCCGATGCGTCCTTGAGCACGGTCATCGTCTCGATGTCCGCGGGGTTGATCGCGCTGAGCGACCCGTCGAAGGGGATGCCGTCGACCACGTATAGCGGTGTCGCCGAGGCGTTCACCGACCCGATGCCGCGGATGATGACCGATGCCGCCTCGCCCGGCTGGCCGCCGCCGGAGGCGACCTGCACGCCGGCTACGGTTCCTTCGAACGATTTGGTGACGTTGCCCACGACGCGCTTCTGGAGTTCGCCGCCCTTGACGACGGCGGCCGAACCGGTGAACGACTCCTTCTTGGCCGTACCGTAGGCCACGACCATCACGCCTTCGATCTCGGCGGTGTCCTCCCGGAGCGTGACGTCGATGCGGGTCTTGTTGCCGACAGGGATTTTCTCGGTCTTGTAGCCCAGGTAGGAGACGACGAGCGTGGCGTTGGCCGGGACGTTCGTCAGGGTGTAGTCTCCGTCGACGTTCGTCGTGATGCCCTGCGTAGTGCCCTCCACGAGAACGTTCGCGCCGATGATGGCTTCGCCGTTGGCTCCGGTGACTTTGCCGCTGACGGCGACGTTCTGCGCCCAGGAGGCCGTCGTCCATGCCAGCGACAGGATGCACCAGAGAATTGCTGCTATCTTGTTCATAGATGTACTCTTATTTGATGTTGTGCGTGTTGTGAATGATGGTCCAGAGGTCGCCTTCGGGTTTCGCTCCGGCGGGCAGCTGGACGCTCTCCATCGGGTAGATGAACTTCTCGGGGTTGGCGATGGGTTTCCCGGCGGGCGACCGGAGCGGTTCGTCCGTTCGGGTTGCGGCCTGCGCCTTCGCCCGGGCGGCGTCCGGAGCCGCGCTGGTGGTCGCCGAACCCCATTTGGTGACTTTGTCGCCGACCGTGTTGGTCGCCGTCGCCATGAAGACGTACGTGGTTTCGGGCGTTACGCCGCTCTCCCCGGTGAAGAGGATGGCAAAGCCGTTTCCGTTGATGTAGGGGAGGTACTCCTCCTTGAGGTCGTGTCCGAACTCTTCGATCACGGCCGGATAGTTGTCCGTGCTGACGTTCGCCAGGGCGCTCTGTTTGAAAATCGCGTAACGCACCGTCGCGATGTCGATGCCCTTCATGACGCCGGCCACGGTGTTGTGCGTCGGGCCGTAGTTGGCGTTGGTCGAGGCTGCGGCTGCGAACCACGCGGCTGCGGCCGTGCTGGTCTTCGTGGTGACGGAGTTGACGCAGACCGTTTCGGCGCCGCTCGACGAGGTGGCCAGCGTGAGCAGCGTGTAGGACGTGCCGGCGCTGACTCCTTCCGTAAGTCCGTTGTAACCGTCGGCGCTGTTTACCGTCGCCGAGAGCAGCGCGGGGTTGAACTGGACTCCGTAATTGGGGTCTTTCAGGAATGCGGCGATGGCCTGTCGGTCGTAGGGATCGGAGAAGACCTGATTGAAGAGCTTGGTCGTCAGCGTACGGTAACGGACGTCCGTCACGTCGTCTCCCTTCCAGTGGGTCCACACGGAGTTGGTCCAGCCGTAACCCGTCAGGGCGAGGTAGGCGTTGGTGATGTAGAACCGCTGCGTGAACCAGTCGCTGCCGCCGTAGTTCGGACCGGCGGAGTAGCCGTCGGCCGTGGTCTTGAACTGCGTGGAGGAGAGGTTCGAGGTGATGTTGCCCCGCAGGTCCATGCCGAAGGCGAAGATCACGTAGCTCAACTCGGGGGTGAGTCCCGTCATCTGGAGGCTCTGGGTTCCCGACTTGAGCATCGAGGCCATGGCCAGCTGGAGGCTGATGCCCTGCTTTTTGGCGTATTCGACGATATAGGTCTGGAAGGCGGTCATCAGCTCTTCGGGCGAATACTTGGCGAAGGTCGTGGCCGGGAGAATCTCATAATAGTAGGTTTCGTCGCTGGAGGCGTAGATGTCGAACGCCACGGCGTCGGAGATGATCGTCGTCGGGGCGATGACCAGCGGCGGAACGTCGGCGTCCGAGGTGACGAACGAGAGCTGTGCGGCTTCCGAGTTGGTGAAGCGCGTGGCGTCGGACGTCATGGCGCGCACCGAGAAGGAGTAGGTGCGGCCCTTGTCGAGTTTCGACAGGATGACCGTACGGTTTCGGGTGGTCGACACCTCCCCGCCGTCGACCGAGAACTCGTAGAGTTCCGCTTCGGGCACTTCGGTCCAGGAGATGACGGTTTTCGACGCATAGGCGCTGCCGAGCGTGATCTTCGGCTGGGGAAGCTGCTCCAGGTCGTCGGTCAGCACGTGGATGTAGGTGAAGGGGGATTCGGTGTATTCGGCCGGGTCCCGGGGGCAGGCCTTGACCGCCACGACATACTCTTTCTGCCGTTCCAGACTGTTGAATTCCAGCCGGCAGCCGGTCGTCGATGTCTCGCTCCCGCCGTCGAACGTGTAGACGTAGGACCCTGCGTCGTCGACGGCTTCCCAGCGGAGGGTGAATCCGGTGGTCGTCAGGTCGCTGACGATGATCTGCGGCTGTGCGACGGGCTGCAGGCCGGAGCCGGTCTCCGCCGCGTCGTCGTCCGACGAGCAGGCGCACAGTCCCGCGAGGGCCGCCGCCGCGAATGCCGCGTATTTATAAAAGGTTTTCATAGGTTTGATTCTCTTTTGCGTTAGTGAATGTGTCATTCGACGGTTACCTCGATCGGTTTGCGAATGGCCGCGCCGTCCGAGACGATGATCGTCGTCCGGCCTTTCTTGAGGCCGGTGAGCTTCATCACTCCGCCCCGAAGTTCGATCTTCACGAGGTCGGGAACGGAAACGGTGTACCCCAGGACATTGGTGGCGGTGAAGTGGTTGCTCAGGTCGATGCTGACGGTGTCGCCCACGCCGACCCGCTGCGCCGGGATGCCGTCGATCTTGGCGATGTTCCGCAGCAGCTTGTAGGTGTCGAGGCTGCCGATGCCCATGTTGCCTAGATACTGCTGGTATTTGCCGGTGCAGTAGCGGTCGACGGACTGGGTGCTGCTCAACAGCGCCTGCCGGAGCATTTCGCCCGTAAGGCCCTTGCGTTTTTCAGCGCCGTAGTAATAGCTGACGGCCAGCGCGCAGGCTCCCGACACGTGGGGGCAGGCCATCGAGGTCCCCTGGCTGCCTTCGTAGCCCGAAGAGCCGTCGGCGGCCACGCTCGTGCTGTAAACGCCGCCGTAGGCGTTGCTCAGCATCTGGTCGCCGCCCGGGGCCGAGATCTGGACCCATGTGCCGTAGTTGGTGTAGTAGGCCGGGGCGCCCGTGAACGCGGTTGCGCCCACGCTGATCGCGTTGGCGTCGGCGGCGGGATAGCAGACCTCGCTCGAAGCGTCGTTGCCCGCGGCGAAGAGGACGATGCCGCCGGCCATCGGGCCTGTCTGGTTGCCGTTTTCGTCCAGTCCCGCATATTTGTTGAAGTACTCCATGGCACGCGAGAGCGCCGAGTAGGAACCGCGTGTCCAGTCGGTCACGGAGATGGTTCCGGCGGTGTATCCCCAGCTGTTCTGGCAGATCACGGCGCCGTTGTCGGCGGCGTACTTGATGGCGCGGATCTGTCCGGCCAGTCCGGCGCCCGACGATCCGGACTCCGACTTGCCGAGAATCTCGCACGACATGATCTTCACGCCGTCGCCCCTGCCCGAGCCGCCTGCGATGCCGCAGACGCCCACGCCGTTGTTGTTCACGGCGGCGATCGTGCCGGCGACGTGCGTGCCGTGCATCAGTTCGGCCGAGAAATCCAGTTCGCCGGTCTCTTTGGTGAAGTTGTAGCCGTAAATGTCGTCCACATAGCCGTTGCCGTCGTCGTCGATGCCCGGCGTGCCGTTCAGTTCGGCCTCGTTGACCCACATGTTGGCAGCCAGGTCTTCGTGGTCGTACTTGACGCCCTGGTCCACGACGGCGACGATCACGTCGGGATTGCCCGTCGAGAGCTGCCAGGCGGCGTATACGTTGGCGTCGGCGCCCAGCTGGCTCGTCTGCGCGAAGATGTTTCCCGTGTTGTTGTAGTGCCATTGCATCTGCTGCGAGCGTTCGCTCTCGTTGAACGGGAAGGGGACGTTGCGCACCTCGTCTGCAATGGCGCGGGTGACGCTCTGCGCCCCGGCGGCGGGAGATGCCGCGCGGCGGTGGTCCGAAGTTTCGGCGGCCAGCGAGTATTCGATGATTTCGATGTCCTTGCACGAAGAGAGCAGGCTGGCCATCTCGCTCGTCGGGACCGACGGGTCGTATTTGGCGTAATACCAGAGGTGCAGGCCTTCCCTGCGGGTGCGTTCTTCGAAACGCCCGCCGTCCGGGAAGAGCCGTTCGAAACGTACGGTGTTCACCGTGTTGAGGATGCGGTCGATTTCGTCGATGCCGCTGCCTTTCGAAACGCCCTGCGCGCGGCTCTTTTCCACGATGCCGGAGGCCTCGGTCTTCAGTTTGAGGATGATCTCGCCGCCGATGGCCGCCGGGGAGGCGTTGACGATGACGGGACCTGCGGTCTCTTCGCCGCCGCTCTGCGTGTCGTCCTTGGCGCACGATGCCGCCGCGAGGACGGTTGCCGCCAGGAGAAGCGATTTGAATGGATATTTCATAGACGATCAGTTTTTAGTGTTATTCCCGGATGCAGCGTATCTGTGCGGAACAGTCGTGCTCGCCGAGCCTGTAATTGCACCAGTTGGGGTTGAAGTTCACGAAGTAGGCCGATGACTTCGTCGCGTCGGGAGTCGCCTGGGCGGTCCAGTAGAACGCCATGCCGCCCGTGTAGTTGCAGATGCTCACCGAGATGTAGTCCGTGTAGTAGATGTTGCCGGCCATCGGATAGTAGTCGCCGGTGTTTTTCCAGCGGCGCCCGCAGTCTTCGTAGGCGTTCCAGTCCCATTTGGCGCTGACGCCGGTTTCGTCGTAATCCGCCGCTGCGCCGCCGTTGGTGATCGAGTTGTTTCCGGCGGGAATGCCCCAGAGATCGGGTCCCGGGACCTTGTAGCCCGGAGGGCAGGGGTCGAAAATGGTCTTCTCGGGACCCCACAGTCCCGGATGCGTGGCCTTCGGGTCTGTTCCCGTGCAGTACCAGTCGGCGTGGCCGTTGTACGGCGATTGCAGGTAGGTCATCGGGTTCAGGATCGAATTGGGAATGTTGGCCGGCGGCGTGGCGAGCACGGCGGCCTGCGCGTTGTAGACCCATGTTCCCGTTCCGTCGCCGATCGCGGTGTTCGGTTCGTTGTAGGCCGGGACGTTGTTGCCGTCGGTATCCGCGTGGTAGGGCGATCGCGAAGGCGTGAAGGGGTCCTTGCGGCCCCACTCGTAGAACATGCCTCGGTTGCCCACGTCCATCGGGGTGTTGTTCAGCGCTCCGAGGTTGCGGTCCATGATCACGGCGGCGACTTTGCCTTCCGAGTCGATGTGGTCGTGCGCCGTGATTTCGTCGTTGCAGACCCAGATGTGCCAGCTCCAGACGATGTTGCCCTTGATGTCCTTCACGGCGATCACGGCGTTGCCCTCCGAACGCCCCGTCGAGAAGGTCACGTAGCCGCCCCGGTAGATCGGCGCGCCGTCGATGATTTCGCGCGACATGGTCTTGTCGCCGTCGTGGCGCGATTCCCAGAGCAGTTCGGCGAAGGCGCCGTCCTCGATGGCGAGTCCGTAGTTGGCGATGTAATCGCTGACTCCGTCGCCGCCGCCGTTGCCCTTGACCGATGCGTCGAATTTGTAGACGCCGCCGGTCCGGGCGATGTAGCAGTTGGCCGTGCCTTCGGCGCTCAGGTTGACGCTCCGTTCGGCGCGCTGTACGAGTGCGACCTCCTGCGAAACGGTCTCCCCGTTCTTCTCGGCGCTGACCGTGAGTTTGCCCGTCAGGGTTTCGGCTCCGGCGTTGATCAGGGTCTCGACCAGCAGGGCGTTGCCGTCCTGCCGGGCGACGGTGAACCAGTCGCCTTCGGCGGCGTAGTCCCAGCCGTCGGCGTTCGTCGCCACGGTGATCACGGCGTTGCCTCCGTCGGCGTCGAAGATCACTTTTTGGCTCGACACCTCCACGTAGGCCTTGCTTTCGCCCTCCTCCGGCCATATCCGGGTGGTTTCGGTGCAGGCTGCCAGCAGTGCGGCCGACAGCACTGCGATGCTGCATATTATCGTATTTTTCATGTTCGGGATCGTTTTGTGTTCGTCTATTCCTTCCACGTGGTGGGGATCTTGTCGTAGTCCGAGAGTTTCGTACATCCCGCGAAACTGCTCTTGGCGGCGGTGATCGCGGTGAGTCCCGAGGCGGCGGTATTCTCCGCCGTGCGGTCGTACAGGTGGTATTTCACGCCGTCGACGACCGTGTAGGGCGATTCGCCTTCGAGCGACGCGCAGCCCTGGAAGGTCGAAGTCAGCGTCTTGAGCTTCACGGCTTCGTCGAACAGGCTCACCGGAACGCTCCTGAGCATCCCGCAATCGCGGAAGAGATTCGCGACGCTGGTCAGTTTGACGGGGCTGACCAGCATGTTCTTGCCGACCTCTTCGAGCGACGTACAACCGTCGAAGACCGAATTGAACATGGTGGCCGAAGCGCAGTTGAACACCTCCGATCCGACGCGGACCAGTCCCGTGCAGTCGGCGAACAGGCTGGTGTAGGTTGAAATCTGCGTGGTTTTCAGCAGCCCGTCGGGGATCTCCCGGAGTGAGGTACAGTTGAGGAATGCCTTCTGGAAATTGAGCGACGTGCCGTTCAGTCCCGTGAAGGCGTCCGGCGCGATGCTTTCGATTCCCGAGCAGCCGGAGAACATCTCCGTCAGGGTCTTCGTCTTGGTGTTGGCTTCGAACAGGCGCGAGGGAACCGTCGTGAGGCGGGTGCAGTTCAGGAAGCACTGGGCCACGGTGGTCGCGTTGACGTTCTTGGCGAAGAGCCCTGCCGGAATCGTCTCCAGGGCGGAGCATTCGGAGAACGTGTTGTTGAAGGCCGTCGCCCCGGTCAGTCCGTCGAAGATTCCGGCGGGCACGCTCTTCAGCGCCGTGGCCCCTGCGAAGAGGCGGTCGCATTTGGCCGAGGCCGTGCTCTTCCCGAAGAGGAGGCCGACCGATTCGAGGGCCGTGCAGTTCTCCAGGGCGTTGGAATAGGTCGTCACTTTCGGGTTGCCGGCGAACAGTCCGTCGGGCAGCGTCGTCAGTGCGGCGCAGTTCTGGAACACCTTGCCGAAGGTCGTGACGGAGGGATTGCGGCTGAACAGACCGGCGGGAACCGTTTTCAGTCCCGACGCCGCGAATACGCTGGTGGCAGTCGTCAGATTCGGCATCCCGGCGAAAATATCCTCCGGAACGCTTTCGAGCAGCGTGCAGTTTTCGAACAGGCTGCCGATGCTGGTGATCGCGGGTGCGCCGGCGAAAGCCTCCGCGGAAACGGTTTTCAGGTTGTCGCAGTCCTTGAACATCGAGGAGATATTCTTGCAGGCGGCGCAGCCGGAGATGATGTTGGCGCCGATCTCTTCAAGCCCTGTACAGCCAGCGAACAGGCCCGAGAACGAGGTGACTTTGGAAAGTCCGCCGAGGACGCCTTCGGGGATGCTTTTGAGCGAGGTGCAGCCTTTGAAGACATTGGTGAACGAGGTGACCGCCGTATTGGTGGCGAACAGCCCTGCGGGGAGCGTCGTGAGCGACGCGCAGCCGTTGAAGGCGTCGTTGAAGGCGGTGACCAGGGTAAAGCCGTCGAACAGCCCTGCGGGCACTTCGGTCAGCGAGGTGCAGTCCTTGAAGATGTTGTTGAAGGCGGTCTTCGTCACGGTCGTGAAGGCTCCGCTGCTTTTGAACAGCTCGGCCGGGACGCTTTGCAGTTCGCTGCATCCGGTGAAACAGCTCATAAAGGTCGTCACCTTGCCGCAGCCTGCGAACAGGTCGGCGGGAACGCTCTGGATGGCCGTTTTGCTGAATGCGCTCTGGAAATTGGTGACCTTGTGGTTGTTGGCGAACAGGCCGTCCGGGACGGATTTCAGGCTTGTTCCCGAGAAGAGCATGCGGAACGAGTCGACCTCGGGGTTGTTGGCGAACAGGCCGGCCGGGACGGATTCGAACGACTCGCTGTTGGCGAACAGCGAGTTGAAGGTTGTCACCTTCTTGTTGTTGGCGAAGAGTTTTTCGGGAACCGTCTTCAGTTTGCCGTTCGAGAAGATGATCGAACAGTCGGTCAGCTCCGTGTTGCGAGAGAAGAAATCCTCGTCGATCTGGGTGATCGCCGTGCCGGAGAAGAGCGAACCTACCGAGGTGATCTTCGTGCAGTTGTAAAGCAGGTCGGCGGGCACTTCGGTGACCATGTTGCAGTTCTGGAAGCAGTAGGCGAAGGTTTCCGCCTCGGTTGCATGGTCGAACAGCCCGTCGGGAACGGCTTCGAGGACGCGGCAGTCGGTGAATGCATAGTGGAAGGTGGTGACCTTGGCGAAGGCTTCGGTGTTGTCGGAGGGAATCCGTTTCAGCTCGCGGCAGTTCTGGAATGCGCGCGCCATCGAGGTCAGTCCCGTGCGGCCCCAGTTGTAAACCTCCCTGAACTGGTTGCCCAGTCCGTAGTCGGGGATGTCGTAGGAGTTGAGCGACGTCACGCTGCCCTTGACCGAGACGATGTAGTAGCCCGGGTCGGTGTAGGTGTGCGAGGGGTAGGCGGAGGTGACGTTCTCCTCGATGCTGCCGTCGCCCCAGTCGATGGTGGCGTCGATGGCCTTGTCGAACGGCAGATAGGTCTTCAGGCTCGACGAGGTGATGTCGATTCCGAGGATGAAGGCGTCGAGGTCCAGACCGGTCTGGGAGACGGTGACGACCTGTTCGGTCTGGTTCTGTTTGCCGTCGCCGGCCGATACGGTGATGGTTGCGGTGCGGGACGATCCGCTCGAATTGGTCTCGGCGGTGATTGTAAGTCCCTGCTCGGTTTTCGTGGCGGAGAGCCAGTCGGAATTTTCGGAAAGCGTGTACTCCCAGTCGTAGTTGGATCTGATTCCCAACTCTTTTTTGTCGGATTCGGTGGGAGTGGGCGAGAGTGGAATGGTTTTTAGCGAAACGTTGACGTAGACGGCGCGGTCCTGCGTGACGCGGATCGTTTCAGAGACGGGATTTCCCCCCCCCTCGCCGGCAATCAGCACGAAGGTCGTTTCGCGGTCCTCGATCTCCTCGTTGGGGTCGAGCGTCATCGTGACTTTGTCGCCCTGCTGTTCGAGAAGCAGCCACGGGCAGTCTTTGGTTTCGAAGATCCAGTCTTCGTCGGTCGACTGCACTTCGAATTCGGCGGTCAGTTCGCCGACGGCGGGAATCTGGAAGTTGTTTTTCGATGCGGCGATTTCGAGCGTGCCGTACGCGTTCTGCGTGGCGGAGATGGTCGCGGTCTTGTCGCCGGCGGTAATGGTGATCGTAGCCTGCTGCTGCTCCTCGACCTTGTTGCCCTCGCAGTTCAGGACGAGCTGGTCGGCGACGTCGTCTTTCTCGATGGTCAGCCAGCCGGCGTTGACGGCGTCGTATTTCCACGTCGTGTTGGTCTGGATGTCCACGACGACCTCTCCGCCCAGGCTCTTGAAGCCGATCGAGGCGTTGCGTTCGTCTTCAGCGGCGAACCATGTGTTTTTCGACGAGATGCCCAGTTCGGCCGCAATGCCGGACGGTTCGTCGCCCGGGACGGGGTTGGTGTAGGTGATCGTCTCTTCGGAGCACCCCATCATGCCGAGCAGTAAAGCTGTCAGTGCATATAATTTTTTCATGTGTGCTGCGGTTTAATGTTTCGATACGGGAAAGGTGCTGCCCGAGGGTGCGATGCCGTCGGCGGCTCGGGTGACGGAGGTCGGGGCCGTGCCGGTGTCGGCCGGAATGTCCCAGTCCACGAGATACATCGTGCCGGTGGCGTAGTAGAGGTCGCCGAACGACAGCCACTGCTGCTCCTGGTATCCGATGATGCCCAGCGTGGTGTACGGCGATTCGAAACCGTTCAGGAGGATCGCCTTGCGGGTTTCGTCCGCGTCGTCGTTGTAGCCCTCTCCCAGCCTGCCGGTCAGCATGCCGTTGTGGAAACCTCCGCCCTGCATGTTGATCGAGTACAGGTAGTGGAAGCGGGAGACCGTCGGGGAGATCTCGCGGGTGTAGCAGAGCCTGCCCAGTTCGATCGACATGGTTTGGGTGTTTTTGTCGTAGGTGGCTTCCACGACCGTGCCCGTCAGGAACAGGTTCTTGATGTAGAAACTCTTGCGGTACTCTTTCTCTTCGACGGTGCAGAACGTACCCGTGCCGCTCACGCCGATCGGTTCACGGCCGTAATACCAGTTTTCCGCATGAAGTCCGTAATATCCCAGCATTTGGTAGTAGGGGTTTTCCTCGCGTGAGATTTGCGAAACGGTCACTTTGCAGGATTCCGTAGCGGAGCCTTTGGTCGCCCGGACGGTGAGCGTCGCATTGCGGTGGGCGTCGGGATTGCGCGGGGCGCCGACGCGTACCGTTCCGCTGACCGGGTCGCTTTCGACCGAAACCCAGTCGGCGTCGCTCGTGACGCTCCACTGGCCGTTGGAGACCACGGTGAAGAGAACGCTCTCACCTTCGGAATCCAGCGAAATTTCCTCCGAAGCGGTGGTGGACAGCAGGACCGTTTCCCACGAGAATGCCTGGTGAACGGCGATTTCCTGTTTGTCGCCGGCCGTTTCCACGGTGATTTTCGAGTTGCGGACATTGTCGGTCGTATTGCTTGCCGCGGAGATGGTCAGCAGGCCCTCTTCGGAGGCCAGCGTCACCCAATCGTCTGGACAGCTCACCTTCCAGTCGGAGGGCGTGGCTACCGCGACGGTGGTCGTTCCGCCTTTCTGGGCGAACGCGACACTACTTCGCGAGAGGACGATCACATCCGCGACCTCCTCTTTGTTCTTGTCGTCGCAGCCGCTTGAGGCGCAGAGGACGAGAACCGTCAATAGCGTAAAGCATCTTCTCATAAAAATTGGATTAGGAATAAAAAATGAATGGGTACGGTATCCCGTTTCCGGAGAACCGTATTTGCTGAAAATTGCATCGTGCGAAATTTTTGGACTTGTTTATTTGCGGCACAATATACGAAAATTTGCCCGAATGCTTTCTGGAAATCCTGAAAATATTGTCGTAAAAGTCTTTTCTTATTGTTTGTTTTTCGGTGTTATGCGTGTGTATAAGGTTGAGTTTTAATGATTTTGAAGAATGACAGCCGTTTTGCGGCTGCAACTGTTTTGTTTGTCGGATATTGTCATCGTAGGGATATTTCCGGTCCGGTAAAAAAAATGTGAGTTTGTTATATATTGACCATTTGGGGCGTAAGCCGTTGAATGATAATTGATAATGTCCGTCCCGGCGGCGGTTCCCTCGATTTTCCGTCCGCGGCGTCCCGATATTGACCGCTTTTTGTTACTTTTGCAAAAAGAAAAAAATGAAACTCGTCGAACTGTTAGCTCCTGCCAAAGATTATGCTGCGGCCGCGGCCGCCGTGGACTACGGCGCCGATGCGGTCTATATCGGCGGCGCGCGGTTCGGCGCGCGGCAGGCCGCGGGGAACTCCGCGGAGGAGATCGCCCGGGTCGTGGAGTATGCCCACCGCTTCGGAGTGCGGGTCCACGCCACGCTTAACACGCTCGTGTGGGACGATGAACTGGAGGCCGCCGAACGGCAGGCCCGCAGCCTGATCGACGCGGGCGTCGATGCGCTGATCGTGCAGGACATGGCTCTGCGGCGGATGGACCTTCCGGTGGAGCTGCACGCCTCGACGCAGGTTTCGAACCGCACGCCCGAGGGGGCGCGGTTCTTGGGCGAGGCGGGGTTTGTGCGGGTGATTCTCGAACGCAACCTCACGCTGGAGGAGATTCGGGCCATCTGCGCCGCCACTGCGGCCGAGGTCGAATGCTTCGTCCACGGGGCGGTCTGCGTGGGGTACAGCGGCCGCTGTTTTCTCTCGCGGTCGATGTCCGCGCGCAGCGGCAATCGCGGGGCGTGCAGCCAGCCCTGCCGCCTGACGTGGGACCTCACCGACGGAAAGGGTCGGACCTGGATTGCCGGGAAGCATCTGCTGTCGGTACGCGACATGAATCTTTCGCAACGCATTGGCGATCTGCTGGATGCGGGCGTCACTTCATTCAAGATAGAAGGTCGGCTCAAGGATCTCGCTTATATCCGGAACGTTGTGGCCCACTACCGCCGGGCGGTGGACGAGGCGCTGGCCCTGCGGCCGGGGCTGGTGCGGTCGTCCGTCGGCGAGAGCGTCCCGGATTTCACGCCCGATCCGTCGAAGAGTTTTACACGCGGGGAGTCCGACTATTTTCTGGACGGAAAGCGCGCCGGAGTGGCGTCGTTCGACACCCCGAAGGCGGTCGGCGAACGGGTGGGCCGCGTGGCGGGCGTTTCGGGCGGCACGTTCACGCTCGATGGTGCGCACGATCTTGCGCCGGGCGACGGCATCTGTTTCCTGACGCCGCGCGGCGTGACCGGGACCAACGTCAACGCCGTGGAGGGTCGCCGCATCACGCCCAATCGCATGGAGGGGATCACGCCCGGGGCGGAGGTCCGCCGCAATTTCGACCGCCGTTTCACGCTGGCCGTGGAGCGCAGCCGCACGCGGCGGGTGATTCCGGCGAAGGCTGCGGTGGAGGCGACGGCCGAAGGGCTGAAACTTACTTATACGGATTGCGAGGGCGTTGCGGCCTCGGCCGTGCGGGTCGTGCGGCTCGACCCGGCGAAGAATCCCGACGCCAATGCCGCCGCACTGCGTGCGCAGGCGATGAAGTCGGGCGACACGATCTTCGCGGTCCGCGAAGCCGAAGTGCGGGGCGCGGAGTGGTTCGTGCCGGCGTCGCTGGCTGCGGAACTGCGCCGCGAAGCGTTGGCGGCACTTGCCGGAGCGCGTCGCGAACGGCGGCCGGAACACCGCATTCTGCCCGAGAATCCCGCCGCGAAATACCCGTCGGAACGGCTTGCGGCCGAGGAGAACGTCACCAACCGGCTGGCCGAGGCGTTCTACCGCGACCACGGGGTGCGGCAGATCGAACGGGGGCTGGACCTCGCGCCGACGACCGCCGGGCATGTGGTCTTGCGTTCGGCCTACTGTATCCGCCGCGAGATCGGCGAATGCCTTCGGGAGCATCCGCGGCTGCGCGGCGACCTGTTTCTGGAACACGGCGCCTACCGTTACCGGCTGGCGTTCGACTGCGAGGCCTGCGAAATGTCGTTGGTCGATCCGCTTGAAAAGCGGGAGCCGGAAGGTGTGTAACTATTTATAAAATAATGTATGCAGGAACAGCTGACGCCCGATTTCGGGGATTATGAACTCCTCGACACGGGGGATTTCGAGAAACTGGAACGCTTCGGGCGTTATGTGACGCGCCGTCCCGAGCCGCAGGCCATCTGGAGGCGTTCGCTCGCCGAAGAGGAGTGGCGGCGCACGGCCGACGCTTCGTTTCGGCGCGATGCGCGCAGCGACGAGCGGGGCGAATGGCGTCTCGCGCCCGGAATGCCCGATCGCTGGGTGGTGGAGTATGCCTATAAGCGGATGCGGCTGCGCATGCGGCTGGGGCTTACGTCGTTCAAGCACGTGGGCATCTTCCCCGAGCAGGCCGCCAACTGGAATTTCATCTACGACAACTGCCGGGCTTTGGCCGGAGACGGACCTACTGATGGCGAGCGTGTTGCGGCTGTCGGTTCGGGCGTTGCGCGAGGTGGCGCCCCCAAGGTGCTGAACCTCTTCGCCTATACGGGCGGGGCGACGCTCGCGGCGCGGGCCGCCGGGGCCGAGGTGACGCACGTCGATTCGGTCAGGCAGGTGGTGACCTGGTCGCGCGAGAACATGGAGTTGAGCGGCCTGGAGGGCGTGCGGTGGATCGTCGAGGATGCGCTGAAATTCGTCCGGCGCGAAGTGCGCCGCGGGAGCCTTTACCGCGGGATCATCCTCGATCCTCCGGCTTACGGGCGCGGGGCCGACGGCGAGCGGTGGATTCTGGAGGACAACATCGGCGAGATGCTGGAGTGCTGCGCGCAGCTGCTCGAACCCCGGGGGGCGTTTCTGGTGCTGAACCTCTACTCGATGGGCCTCTCGTCGACGCTGGCACGCACGGCTGTGAGGCAGGCGTTCGGCGCGCCGCGCGAGGAGCAGTGGGGCGAGCTGTGTTTCACCGATCGGGCCGGCAAGCAGCTGCCGTTGGGAACCTATTACCGGTTTACGCGGTAGGGTTTGCGGGGGGCGCAGGGGATGCGCTGTGTTTTTGGCAACCGTCCTCAAGTCGGAATCCCGTGTCGCGTTCCGCGGCGCAGGCGTAAGACGCCGGTTCTATGAAAACGAGCGCAGAACGGCAGTTGCAGACTGCGAAATTGCAGCGGTCGAAAAGGGCATAAGAAATCGGTTTCAACTTGCCGGGGCAAGTTGGCAGGCCGCAGCTCCGCCCTGCGGAGGCCTGCTATTGCGCGTTGCTCCATAGCCGCCTCCGCGAGCTGCGGCCCGCCGGTTTTAGGAGCTCCCGGAGGCTTCGTTCCTTTTTCCTTTCGGTTCTGCGCCCGTGAGTTTAGACGGATTCTATCAACCTTAAAACACGTGATATGAGTATTCTTGCAGTGATATTCGGAATTTTGAGCGGCTGTTTCCTCGCCGTGCTGGTGGGCATCATCGGCAGCCACCGCCGTATCGGCTTTGGCTGGGCGTTTCTGATAAGCCTGATCTTCACGCCGCTCGTCGGGCTGATCGTCGCCCTGCTGACCGATCCGCTGCCCGGCGGAGGGCAGCGATGGGGTTGTGTCGGAACCGTCGTCGCCATTCTGGGGCTGTTGTTCTTCGCCGCGTTCCTGCTGCTGGCGCTGACGGGCGGGGCCATGCTGCTGGCTCTGTGAAACCCGGAACGGAGATGTCCATACCACTGCATCAGGCCGCCCGGCGCTTCGATTCCGGGATATTCCTCAAAGAAGGCTCTTCCACTTCGGAGGAAGAACCGGTCGGGTATGCCCACCGGGATGACTACGGCGATTGAGCACTCCTCGTCAGCGTGATCTTTACACCGCCGGTAGGACCGATCGCGGGGCTTTTGACCGATCCGCGGACACTTGATCTACTGGTAGCGTTTTTCCAGCTCGGCAATCATTGTTTCGAGCTTTTCTTCATTCGTCTCGAAGTAGCGTGAGTCGAAAGCCCTCGGAATCATACCGAGCCAGTTCCGCACCTTTTTGCTGGCGAGCATTTTGCCGAATGCCTTGTCGATATTCGTATCCGCAGACCACAAGGTTTCCCCCATCTGTTCGGGCAGGATGGCTTTCATGCGCTGGTCGTAGTAGATATTCATCGAGTTGTCGAATGCCCCGAGTTCGTTGTAGCAGCGCAGAAGGTCGATGACGATCTGTTTGTCGGCGATGTCGGACGCGATGCCCGTCATCTTGAACATCTCCAGCGCGTCGGTCAGGAAGCGGTAGGGTTTTCCCATGCTGCCGGTGATCCGCCGGGTATAGTAAGCTACCGTATCGGCGGGAAGGCCGTCGAGCGAGAAATCATGCTCCTTCAGGCGGTATGCGACCCGTTTCTCGTCGTTGTACATCCATTTGTAATCCTGTATAACTTGCAGGTTGTCGCGCAGTTCGAGCGCAACGAGCTGCATGGCCTGCCGCACCTCCCTCTGTTTTGCCGAGTCGGCGATTTTGGCCGTCAGCCACAGCGTCAGCAGCACGCCGCCCGTAACGATCGAGAATTGGCGGACATAGTCGCCGATATTCCACTTTTTTAACTGTTTTTTTAAGGATTTCTTCATGGTGTGTCGGGTTAGAATACGTAGTAAATCAGGATTCCCGCCCCGGCCGAGAGGACGATCAGCAGGATGGGGTTGACCTTGCGCCACGAACCCACGAAAACACCGCCGAAGAGCGCCCAGCTCCAGGCGTCGATGAAGTTCCGGTCGTCGGGGTTGTCGCCGTGGGGGAAAATCAGCAGCAGAGCCGCGGCGGCGATCATGCCGATCACCACGGGCCGCATGCCCCGCATGGCCCCTTCGACCAGCCGGTTCCCTTTGAGTTTCATAAAAAAACGTGCCACGAGGATCATCAGCGTCAGCGACGGCATGCAGACGGCGAAAGTGGCGATCGCCGAACCCAGGATGCCGCACCAGGTGTGTCCGGTCTGGACGCCGACGCTGTAACCCACGTAGGTCGCCGAGTTGATGGCGATGGGTCCGGGCGTGATCTGCGACACGGCGACGATGTCGGCGAATTCGGCGGCGGTCATCCACTGGTGCTGCACGACCACTTCGTTCTGGATCAGCGACAGCATGGCGTAGCCGCCGCCGAATCCGAAGAATCCGATCTTGAGGTAGGATATGAAGAGTTGCCAGAGGATCATAGCTGCGCTAATTAAGAATTGAGAATTAAAAATTAAAAGTTGGGAATCGGTAAAACCCGCTTGCCGGCTTTGCCCTCGCTCAACCGCAAAACTCACCTTTCACCTTTCACCTTTCACCTTTTTTGCCATTGTCAACTCCCAGGCGATGCCCAGCGCGGCGGCCGCGGCGAGTATCCAGATCGGCGACCAGTCGAGCCACCAGATGGCCAGGGCCGAGGCGGCGATGACGACCAGCATCGTCCAGTGCATGTCGCGGGAGAGCGTGAGCACCGGGCCGATGATCAGCGCCACGACCGCCGGGCGCATGCCCTTGAAGGCCGCGTCGACGACGGGGTTCTGGCGGATGCCGGCGAAGAAGATGGCGATTGCAAGGATGATGACGAACGACGGCGTCACCGTGCCCAGCAGGGCCGCCGCCGCGCCGCGCAGTCCGCGGACCTTGTAGCCTACGAATACCGCGGTGTTGACGGCGATCGGGCCGGGGACCGACTGCGCGAGGGTCAGCAGGTCCAAAAACTCCTTCTGCTCGATCCACTTGCGTTTGGTGATCAGCTCGCGTTCGATCAGAGGCAGCATGGCGTAACCGCCTCCGAAGGTGAACATCCCGATTTTCAGGAACGAGACGAATATGGTTGTCAGCCGTTGCATCGTCATTGGCGGGTTTTGCGGCCCAGCAGGTTCATCATCCCGTCGATGTAGGTCATCGGGTGGGTCGGTGCGCCGGGCAGCCAGAGGTCCGGGGTGTGGGTGCCGAAGAACGTGCGGTCGACGGCGCGGCTGTCGGCGAAAAGTCCGCCCGAGCAGGCCTCCGAACCGCAGGCGACGAGGATTTTGGGTTCCGCGACGGCGTCGTAGCAGATTTCCAGCGCCTCGGCCATATTGGTCGTGACGGGACCGGAGACCACCACGCCGTCGGCATGGCGCGGCGAGGCCGTGAAGCCGATGCCGAAGCGGCCGAGGTCGAAATTGACGTTGCCCGTGGCCCCCAGCTCCATTTCGACCGACGCGTCGCCCCCGGCCGAGACTTCGCGCAGCTGCAATGCGCGGGAGAAGCAGCGGCGGATTTCGGGACGCACCTTTCCGGCGTCGAACGCTATGCGGGTGTCGCCCGGACGGACGACAAGTCCTTCGCGCGTGGGCGAGCCGATGCGGTAGTCGTTGGTGAAACGGACGTTGCGGGGCGCGATGCGCGCGCATTCGCCGCAGAAGAGGCAGCGGCCCAGGTCGAGCGCAAGGGGCGCGGCCGTGAAGGCTCCCGTGGGGCAGACGGCCGCGGCGCGCTCGGCGTCGTCGGCGTCCCGGGTCTCGGTCAGGCAGGGACGGCCCCGGAATTCGGGGGTCAGCTCCACGGCGTCGAGGTCGGGGATCGCCTGCCGTCCGTGGCTGTGCAGTACGCGTATTTTTGGGAGGATCATTTTTGAATAAATAATTGAACAAAATTAACGAAAAGCCTCGTGACGGCCAATTCTTTTCCGGGCATTAAGCCCCCGCCGGGGCGGGGTGGAGTTGGGTCCGGTTTGTAAACGCGGCGGTACGCAGCGAACGGAGTGTATGAGGGTTGCCAAACGGTGCGATTACAGATCATGGCCGCAGTACGATAGGTTGAAACTCTTGTTGCAGATCGGGAAGTCGGAGATGCCTTCGCCGCGCACGGCGAGCGCCAGCGCCAGCCAGTTGTGGAGGCTCGGGTCCTTGATGCGGGCGGCGGCGATGCGGCCCTCGGCGTCGGTCAGGAGAACGTGGCAGGTCTCGCCGCGCCATCCCTCGACCAGTCCGAACGCGAGCGACGAGGGGGCCAGCGGCGCCGCATAGTCCGGGCGCGGGTGTCCGGCGTTCCCGCATTCCTGTCCGTGGAGGTCGAGCAGGCGGTCGATGTATCCGGCCGATTGCAGCACCTCGCGGCAGCGCACCATCAGCCGGGCCATCACGTCGCCATGCGTTTTGACGATGCTTTCGTGGCGCAACGCCCCGGCGAAGACGCCCCAGGGGTGCGACGTGCGGATGTCGCGGGCCAGACCGCTCGCGCGGGCCGCCTGACCCACGCCGCCGATGCGCTGCATCTCGTCGCGCGGGACGATGCCGCACTGTTCGAAGCGGGCCAGCAGCGAGGGCGACGACTTGATGTCGCGGCGCACCTGGTCGTAGCGGCGGGCGATTTCGCGCACGTTCGCACGGATCATCGCCGCCTTTTCGGCCGTCAGCGGGTGGTCGGTGCCGAGGGGCCGGATCAGCCCCTTGCCGAAGCGGTTGCCGCACCACGCCTGCGTGGTGTTGATGGTCATGGTGCGCAGGGCCTCCGAAGCCACCTGCCCCAGCTGGTAGCCCACGTCCATGCAGAGGGCGCCCGTGTCGGCGATCTGCATGGCCATGCGTTCGAGTTCGAGGGCCGCGGCGCGTTCGCACTCCAGCGCGGCCGGGATTTCGCGGCGGGTGAGTTTCTCGACGGCCCGGGCGAAGGCCGTGGCGTGCGCCACGGCGCTGTCTCCGGCGACGGACTCCGCAAGGCACATCTGCCGCAGGCGGTTCGCGGTCGTTTCGAAGGCCGTCTCGACGTCCCGGTGCTGGTAGCCCAGCGCGATTTCGAGGTGCAGGACCTGCTCGCCGTTGCAGATGAAGCGGAAGGCCCCCGGTTCGATGACGCCTGCGTGGATCGGCCCGACGTTGACCTCGTGCAGCGAGCGTCCCTCCATCGTGTAGAAGGGGTAGTTCTCGATCGAACTGCGGCGGTCGTAACGCCCGGCGGGGAACCGCAGCGGCTTGGGCCACGGCATGCCGTCGAAACGGATGCCGTAGCGTTCCGAGATGTCGCGCTCGAAGGGGTGCATCTGCGGGTGCAGGGCCGTGAGCGAGGGGAGCGCCGTCTCGTCGTAGTAGTCCGTGGCGTGCGAAGTGATCAGCACGCGGCGCTCGGCGTCGTCGAGCAGCAGCAGGAAGAAACGCATGCGGTCGCCCGACGGGAGGGCGAAATAGTGGGCCGCATGGTAGCGTGCGTCGGAGAGTTTTACGCGAAGGTCCTCGTAGAAGGCGGCGTAGGAGACTTCGGGGATGTCGTTCAGCGCGACGGAGGCGCCGGTATTGTCGGTTACGTAGTAATTCATAGCGATGCGATTCGGTCGATCAGTTCCCGGAAAAATGCGGGCTGCCAAAGCCCCAGCCCGATGGCGGCGGCGAGCAGCGACAGCGCCGACCACGACAGTGCGCGGTCGGTCGCCGAGGGATGCAGTTCGTCCTGCCGGGGCTGGTAGCAGAGGCGCAGCAGGCGCGAGCAGAAGAAGTAGATGACCAGGCACAGCAGCAACATGATGCCCGTGACGAGCCACCAGCGGCCGTCGGCGATGGTTTGCTTGAGGATCATCAGCTCGGAGAGGAACAGCGGCGAGGGCGGGAAGGCCACCAGCACGACCATCCCCGTGAGCAGTCCCACGGCCCCCACGCGGTTGATGTGGATGTAGTCGCCGATGCGGTTGATGCGGTAGTTGCCGTAGACCTGCCGCACGACGGCGATCTGGAGGAACAGGCTGCTCTTGATGAGCGTATGGCAGACGACGTGGAACACGGCGGCCCAGACCCCGATGCCCCCGATGCCCAGCCCGATGGCCGCGATGCCCATGTTCTCGACCGTGGAGTAGGAGAGGAAGCGTTTGTAGTTGTTGGTGCGGCGCAGGAACAGCGCGCCGACCACCAGCGACAGCACGCCGACGAGCAGCAGCACGGATTTCACCCATGGGAAGACTTCGGTCGCGGCGAGCAGTTTGTAGACCCGCAGCAACGCCAGGAACCCGGCGTTGACCAGTCCCGTGGAGATCAGCGCCGAGGCCGGGGCCGGGGCGGCGAAGTTGGCGTCGACGCCCACGGTGTAGAGCGGGAACAGCTCGGCCTTGCAGCTGTAACCGCAGAGGATCAGCAGAAAGGCCGTCTTCAGGTAGAGGGCGCTGCCGCCCGGGGCCGCGGCGGCGACGGTGGCGTAGTCGAGCGACTCGCAGTCGGTGGCGGCGGCCAGCAGCAGGATGCCCAGGTAGGCCATGGCGATGCCCGTCGAGCAGACGAAGACGTATTTCCACGCCGCTTCCAGCGCCTGCGCCGTGCGGCGGTGGTAGACGATGCCCGCCGAGCAGAGCGTGGTGGCTTCGAGGAAGATCCATGTCACAGCGAGGTTCGAGGCGAAATAGGCTCCCGCGATGGCTGTGGTCAGGAGCATCAGCAGGCCCGCGTAGGTGCGGGTCTGGCGCAGGTCGCAGTCGTGGAGGCTGGCCTTCGAGTGGAAAAAGGCGAAGGCGGAGACGATGCAGAGCAGGCAGTAGAAGAGCGTGCCCGCGGCGTCGAAGGCGAACCACACGGCCGAGGTCTCGCCGTAAAGCCCTCCGGCGACGATCCGAACGGCGAAGGCCGCCTGCACGGCGTAGAAGGCCGCGCCCGTGAGGCGCAGCAGGCTCCGGCGGCGGACCGTGAAGGCCGCTGCCGCGATGAGGACGCTGAAAATGAGGTAGCAGATCATGGCGTCAGTCCTTTACGTTGGTGAGTGAATCGGCGTCGTCGGCATGGAGCTTGCCGTCGATTTTGGTGAAGAAGATGCCCAGCATCAGCACCGAGATGAGGATGTCGAGCAGGATGGCGAAGTTGATCAGCAGCGGCATCTCGACGCCGATGGCCGTCGAAAAGAGGAACACGCCGTTTTCGATGACCAGAAAGCCGACCATGTGGGAGAAGATCCGGCGGCGCATGACGATCAGGATCAGTCCGCTCAACAGCGAGTAGAAGGCCACGCCGAAGAACACCAGGTCGATGGTCGTGTCGGCGATGTAATAGGTGACCGAGGCGCTCACGGCCAGCGCCACGAGCGACAGCAGCAGCGAGCCGGACTGCGTGGAGCCGGAGCGCGAGACGCGGTTGATCTTTGTGCGGCGGATGACGGCGAAAAGCAGTCCCGGGACGAGGATGCCCTTGAAAAGCAGGGTTTCGAGGCAGATGAAGGCCAGTTCGGCGGGGTTGATGGCGTGCAGCCGCACCAGGGCGACGGCGAACAGCAGCCACCCCTGAAGGCCGATCAGCGAGGCGAAATTGCGGAAACGCTCGGTGATCGCCAGATAGACGAGCGTCACGACGTAGAGGATGATCAGCGGAAGTATCATTGCAGACCGATGTTAAGTTGCAGCAGGTAGCCCGTGAAGAACACGAGGACGGCCAGCGCCGCGACGGTGAGGATGAAGGTGGTGTTGCGGGCGAGTTTGTTGCGGGCCTGGGTCGATTCGACGATGCCCACCGAAAGCCCCGTGACGAGCACCGCGAGCGGGGCCGCCGCCCACCAGCGGGGACAGCAGGTCGCGGCGACGGCGTCGGCGGCGAGCACCGACAGCGCGGCGGTCTTGAGCCATCCGGCCATCTTGATATAGGCCAGGTCGACGCCGCAGTAGTCGAGGCACATCACTTCGTGGATCATCGTCAGTTCGAGGTGCGTGCGGGGGTCGTCGACCGGGACGCGCCCGGCCTCGGTGAAGACGATCTTCACGAGCACGTAGGCCGCCAGCAGCAGCACCACGACCAGCTGCACGCCGTTCACGGCGTCGCCCGAGAAGATCGCGTCGAAAGAGGTGTAGCCCGACAGCAGGGCCAGCGTGCCGAAGACGAGCATCAGCGCCGGTTCGACCAGCGCGCCGTACAGGGCTTCGCGGCTGGCGCCCATGCCCTCGAACGAGCTTCCGGTGTCCATCGCCGCGAGGATGAGGGCCACGCGGCCCAGAGCCAGGAGGTAGGCGAAGGCGATCAGGTCGCCTTCGAACGACAGCGCGGACGGCAGGTCGCCTACGGGGACGAACAGCGCGGCGACGAGGGCCGTGCCGAGCGTGACGGACGGGGCCGCGCGGAACACGGCGGTCGTCGTGGGGGAGTAGACGGCGCCCTTGCGCAGCAGCAGGCGCACGTCGTAAAGGTGCTGGGCGAAGCGGATGCCCTTGCGGCCCGCGAGCAGCGCGCGGGTGCGGTTGATCAGTCCCGGAATCGCCAGGGCCGCCAACAGAAGAAGGAGTGTGTTGAGTGCTGCCATCTTAAATCGCGTTAAATACCGACAACAGGAACACCAGCCCCAGGAAAGCCAGTGCGAAAAGGATGTAATGGTTGATCTTGCCCGTGCGCAGGCGCATCACGCGCTGGTTGATCACGCGCAGCAGTTCGACCCACCAGGCGGCGAACAGCCGGCCGATGCGGTCGCGGTGGCCGATGTCGAACGAGTGGGCCGCGGGGAAGATTTCGCCTTTGCCCACGGGGGAGCCCTGGCCGCTGTTCTGGGTCAGCGACGTGGCGATGGATTGAAGCCCTTCGGAGAAGGATTCGCCCGTGTACTGCATCCGGACGTTCGGCGCCGTGAAGCCGCAGCCCCATGTGGGACCCTTGGCGACGGTGCGCGTGCGCAGCGTCCGGCGGCGGAGCCACAGCAGCAGGCACACCACGGCGATCAGAATCCAAGCCGTGCGTCCCGCGGCGGCGAGCGGCGGCGAGAGCAGCCAGTCGGCGGCGTCGGCCGGGGTGCGGAGGAAGAAGCCCGCGGCACGGGTCGCGGCCGAGACGGCCGCCCGGGGGAACAGCCCTACGAAAAGGATGCCTGCGAGCGGCAGGGCCATCGCCGCGATGCGGAAGGTGTCGGCCTCGGACGACTCGGCGACCTCGTGGGTGCGGGGCGAGCCGAGGAAGACCGTGCCGTAGAGTTTGGTGAAGGCCAGGACGACGAGTCCGCCGATCAGCGCCAGCGCGGCCAGTCCGGCGGCGGACGCCAGTACGTTGCTGCCCGAAGCGATGCCGTCGAGCATCCCGAGGTAGATCAGCAGTTCGGAGACGAAGCCGTTGAGGGGCGGCAGGGCGCAGATGGCCGCCGTGCCCGTGAGGAAGAGGATCGCCGTGAGCGGCATGTGCTTCGCAAGCCCGCCCAGCGCGTCGAGCGACGTGGTATGGGTCTGCGAGAGGATGTTGCCCGCGCCGAAAAAGAGCAGGCTCTTGAACAGCGAGTGGTTGAGCGTGTGCAGCAGGGCGCCCGTGACGCCGCACAGCGCGACGAGCTGGTTGCCCGAGGATTTGCCCAGCGCGGCGACGCCGAGTCCGATGAGGATGACGCCGACGTTCTCGATCGAGGAGTAGGCCAGCAGGCGTTTCACGTCGTTCTGCATGGCTGCGAGGATCACGCCCCACAGGCCCGTGACGACGCCCGCCGCGAGCAGGATCACTCCGGCGGTGTGCAGGAGGGGCTGTTCGCCCAGCGCGGCCGTCACGCGCAGGATGCCGTAGACGCCCGTCTTGATCATCACGCCCGACATCAGGGCCGAGACGTGCGACGGGGCTGCGGGGTGCGCCTCCGGAAGCCAGACGTGCATCGGGAAAAGTCCAGCCTTCATGCCGAAGCCCGCCAGGAACACCAGCAGCAGCGGCAGTCCCGGCTGCGTGCGGAAGTAGTCGCCCAGCGCGCCGAACGTGGCGGCGCCGCAGGCCGCGTCGAGCCGTACGAAGCCGATGACGAGCAGCACGAAGCCGATGTGCATCATAATCAGGTAGGAGAGCGCCGCGCGCCGGACTTCGCGCCGCTGGGCGTCGAAGAGGATCAGCAGGAACGACGCCACGGTCATCAGTTCCCAGAAAAAGAGGAACGAGAAGCCGCCGTCCGAAAGGACCACGCCCAGCATGGCGTAGAACATCGCCACCAGCGCCGTGTAGTGCAGCGAGATGTGGGCCGGGGATTTCTCGGCAAGGCAGTGGGCCAGATAGCCCCGCGAGTAGAGCACGGCGGCGACGGCGCCGACCGAGATGATCACGACGAACAGCGCCGAAAGCCCGTCCATCGAGCCGGTGTCGCCGCCGAAAAGCGTACCGGGGACCGACCACACGGGGCCGCTGTCCGCTCCGGCCAGCACGCCGACGGCGCGCGCCGAGCACCACAGGGCGCCGGCGGCCGTGAGGGCCAGCGCAGTCCAGACCTTGCGCCGCAGCGGCGTGGCGAAAATGGCCGCCGCCACCGCCGTCAGGGCGATTAGCAGGTAGAGAAAAAGCATATTTCAGAAATTTATCGTATTCTTAACCGTTGACCACCGATGCCATGACCACCGCCGCGAGGGCCGCGGTCTCGGTGCGCAGACGCTGTCGTCCGAGGGTGATCTCTTCGAAACCGTTGGCCAGCGCGAAGGCGATTTCGCCGGGCGAGAAGTCGCCTTCGGGACCGATGAAGACCGTGGCCGTCTCGCCCGGACGGAGCGCGCGGGCCAGGTAGGCCTTCCCGGCGGGCGACTGCGCCGGGGCGCAGTGGGCGATGAACTTCCGCCCCTCGGGGGCCGACAGCACCGCTTCGCGGAAGGGGGTGAGCGGATGCAGCACGGGGCGGTAGGCCTTGAGCGACTGTTTCAGCGCCGCGGTGACGACCTTCTCGCCCCGCTCGGGCTTGAAGACCCGGCGTTCGCTGTGTTCCGTTTCCAGCGGCACGACGGCCGTGACGCCCACCTCGGTGGCTTTTTCCAAAAACCACTCGAAACGCTCCGAATTCTTGGTCGGCGCGACGGCCATCGTCAGCGCGTAAGGCAGTTTTTCGAACCCGGTTTCGGCGCTGACGACCCGCACGGTGCAACGCCGGGGATTGTCGTCGGTGATTTCGCAACAAAATAAATTGCCCCGTCCGTCAGTTATATGGATGCGCCCGCCGCACTGGAGCCGAAGTACGCGGATGCAGTGTTTCGACTCCTCCTCGTTCAGCGTATGAAGCGGGGGGACGATGTCCGGCGCGTAGAAAAGTTGCATGATTGGAGACCTATTATTTATTCTATTTACAGATTTTTCCCTAACTTTGTCGAATAATGCGCGACAAAGTTACTAAAATAACACGATCGATGAAACGTATCACCGCTTTATTAACACTTTTTCTGGCTATGACATTCATATCCTGCAAGTCCGGGAAAACCGTGGGCGAAAATCCTTTTTTCGCCGAATGGGAGACTCCATACGGCGTGCCGCCCTTCGACAAGATCGAACCGGAGCACTTCCTGCCTGCGATCGAACGCGGCATGTCGCTGCACGAGGCCGAGATCGACGCCATCACGTCGAACAACGACGCGCCGACGTTCGAGAACGTCATCCTCGCCTACGACGCTTCGGGAAAGATGCTTTCGCAGGTCGAGCTGATCTTCGGGATGCTCTGCGCCGCGGAGAACACCTCCGAAATGCAGGCGCTGGAGGAGCAGATTATGCCCCGGATGGCGGCGCACGCCGACAAGATCCGTCTCAACGGGAAACTTTTCGAACGGATCAAAGCCGTCTACGACCGTCGCGCCGCGCTGGGACTCGACGCCGAGCAGAGCCGTCTGCTGGAGAAGACCTACCGCAGTTTCGTGCGCGCCGGAGCGCTGCTCGACGCCGAGCGGAAGGCGCGTCTGAAGGCGATCAACGAGGAGCTGTCGCTCACGGCCGTGAAGTTCGGGCAGAACCTCCTCGCCGAGAACAACAACTATGCGCTGGAACTCGCCTCGTCCGATCTGGACGGCATCCCGGCCACGGCCCGCGATCTGGCCCGCGAAAAGGCCGAGGCGATGGGCCGGAAGGGCAAATACGTCTTTACGCTGCACAAGCCCAGCCTGATCCCGTTTCTGACCTACTCGTCGAAACGCGAACTGCGCGAGCAGATCTACAAGGCCTACCTCAACCGCTGCAACAACGGCGACGAGTATGACAACAAACAGCTGATCAACGATTTCATCCGCCTGCGCACGGAGAAGGCCCACCTGCTGGGCTATCCCTCGTATGCCGCCTACGTCGTGGACGACGAGATGGCCGGAACGACCGACGCCGTGTACGGCCTGCTGGAGGAGATCTGGACCCCGGCGCTCGAAAGCGCCAAGGGCGAGCTGGCCGAGATGGAGGAGCTGTTCCGGAAGGATTTCCCCGAGGGAGAGTTCGCGTCGTGGGACTGGTGGTATTACGCCGAGAAGGTCCGCAAGCAGAAATATGCCCTCGACGAGGAGATGCTGCGGCCCTATTTCTCGCTGGAGAACGTGCAGGGAGGCATCTTCTTCCTCGCCAACCGGCTCTACGGCATCACGTTCCGCCCGATCGTCGTGCCGCTGTACCACCCCGAGGCGGTCGCTTACGAGGTGCTCGACGTCGACCAGTCGCATCTGGGCGTGCTCTATTTCGACTACTTCCCGCGCGACGGAAAGAGCCAGGGCGCGTGGTGCGGCAACTACGTGGAGCAGACCTACGAGGACGGGAAGCGCGTGGCGCCCGTGGTGTCGGTCGTCTGCAACTTCACGCGCCCGGCGGGGGGCAATCCCGCGCTGCTGACCCTCGACGAGACCGAGACGCTGTTCCACGAGTTCGGGCATGCGCTCCACTTCCTGTTCCACGACGTGAAGTACCGCGGACTCGCGGAGGTCGAGGGCGATTTCGTGGAGCTGCCCTCGCAGCTGATGGAGAACTGGGCGTTCGATCCCGAGGTGCTCAGGCAGTATGCCGTGCATTACCGTTCGAACGAGGTGATTCCGAAATACCTCGTCGACAAACTGCGCCGCAGCGAACTTTTCAACCAGGGTTTCATGGCCACCGAGCTGATCGCCGCGTCGCTTTCGGACATGGACATCCACTCGATCACCGAATACGAGCCGTTCGACCCGATGGCCTTCGAGCGCAAGGCCCTGACCGAAAAACGCGGGCTGATCCCGCAGATCGAGCCGCGCTACCGTTACCCCTATTTCTCGCACATCTTCGACGGCGGCTACTCCGCGGGCTACTATTTCTATACGTGGGCCGAGGTGCTCGACAAGGACGCCTTCGAGGCCTTCCGCGAGAGCGGCGACCTCTTTAACAAGAAGATCGCCGGCGATTTCCGCCGCAAGATCCTCGCCCGCGGCGGCTCGGAGGACGGCATGACCATGTACCGCGATTTCCGCGGCAAGGACCCCGACAAGCGGGCGATGCTTCGCGGCCGGGGGCTTCTGAATGAACCCGAACCGTCCGGCGAGGACGCCGCTCCCGCCGCCGAAACGGCATCCGCCGCCCGGGAAAACTGAAACTCGAACCCATCGGAAAAGAAACCGCTAATTTGATATGATAATGAAAAAAGTACTGTTTATTATGGCCGTTTCCGCTATGGCGGCAGGCTGCGCCGACAATTCGATCCCCAAAGCGCAGCTGCCCGAACTCGATCTGTCGAATCCCCTGCTGGCCGCATGGGATACGCCCCATGAGACCCCGCCGTTCTCCGAGATAAAACTCGCGGACTACGAACCGGCGTTCGATGCCGCGATCGCCTGCTCGCGCGCCGAGATCGACGCGATCGTGAACAACCCCAAGAAACCCACCTTTGGCAATACGATCGTGGCGCTGGAGCGTCAGGGCGAGCTGCTCAACCGCATCGCGGGGCTTTTCTTCAACCTGCTCGAAGCCGACACGTCGGACGAAATGCAGGAGATCGCACAGCGCGTGCAGCCCAAGCTGACCGAACTGTCGAACGACATCTCGCTCAATCCCGAGCTGTTCGCCCGGGTGAAACAGGTTTACGAGCATCCGGGACGTCTTCGCAAAGAGGACAGGAAACTGCTCGAGGACACCTATCAGAGTTTCGCTCGCAGCGGCGCGGCCCTTTCCGACGCCGACAAGGAGCTTTACCGCAAGTACACCTCCGAACTCTCGGGGCTGACGCTCCGGTTCGGGCAGAACGCGCTGGCCGCGACCAACGCATTCACGCTCAACATCACCGATCCGAAGGTGGTGGCCGAGCTGCCCGCATTCGTCCGCGAAGGCATGGCCGCCGAGGCCAAGGCCCGCGGCGAGAAGGGCTGGACCGTGACGCTGCAACATCCCAGCTACCTGCCGTTTATGACCTATTCCTCGAACCGCGAACTGAAGGAGAAACTCTGGAAAGCCAGCAATTCGAGGGCGTTGGGCGGCGAGTTCGACAACACGGAGATCGTGAAGAAAATCGCCAATACGCGTCTGAAGATCGCCAACCTGCTGGGCTACAAGTGCTATGCCGATTATGTGCTCGAACGCCGCATGGCCGAGAATACGAAAACGGTCAACGACTTCCTCGCGGAACTGCTGGCCGCGACCAAGTCCTATGCCGACGCCGACTACCGCACGGTGAGCGACTACGCCGCTACGCTCGGTTTCAAGGGACAGCTGATGCCTTGGGACTGGTCCTATTACACCGAGAAATACAAGGATGAGAAATATGCCCTGAACGACGAGCTGGTGAAACCCTACCTGAAACTCGAAAACGTGAAGAAGGGCGTCTTCATGCTGGCCAACAAGCTCTACGGGCTGAATTTCACGCCCGACGACAAGATCGAGGTGTACCATCCCGACGTGACGGCCTACGACGTGACGGACGCCGACGGACGCTTCATGGCAGTCCTCTATCTCGACTTCTTCCCCCGCGAGTCGAAGCGTTCGGGGGCGTGGATGACCGAGTTCCGCGGCACGAAGATCGAGGACGGCAAGGAGATCCGTCCGCTGGTGTCGCTGGTGATGAACTTCACCAAGCCCACCGAAACGGCTCCGTCGCTGCTGACGTTCGACGAGCTGGAGACCTTCCTCCACGAATTCGGACACGCCCTGCACGGCATGCTGGGCGAGGGCAAGTACGAGTCGCAGACCGGCACGAACGTCTACCGCGACTTCGTGGAACTGCCCTCGCAGCTGATGGAGAACTGGGCGACCGAGAAGGAGTTCCTCGACCTGTGGGCCGTGCACTACGAGACCGGCGAGCCGATGCCCGCCGAGATCGTCGACCGCATCGTCGCCGCGCAGAACTATCTGGCGGCTTACGCCAACGTGCGCCAGCTGTCGTTCGGTATGACCGACATAGCATGGCATACGCTCACCGAGCCGTTCGAGGGCGACGTGGAGCAGTTCGAAGCCGTCTCGATGGCCCCGACGCAGGTGCTGCCCGTCGTTTCCGGAACGGCGATGGCTCCGGCTTTCGGCCACATCTTCTCGGGCGGTTACGCCGCCGGATACTACGGTTACAAGTGGGCCGAGGTGCTCGAGGCCGACGCTTTCTCGCTCTTCAAGGAGAAGGGCATCTTCAACCGCGAGGCGGCTTCGTCGTTCCGCGAGAACGTCCTCTCGAAGGGCGGCACGGAGCACCCGATGGAACTCTACGTGCGTTTCCGCGGCCACAAGCCCGAAACCCGCGCCCTCATCGAAAAGATGGGTCTGGGAAAATAAGCGATCCGTTCACCGATTCCGGAGGAGGGCCTGCACAGGCCCTCCTCTTTTCGTATTCCGGGGACCGGAACGGCAGGCTGCGGTTCCGGGTCGGGCATTCGGATCTTCGGCGCCGCGGGCGACGACGCGTCTGTCCACCCCCCCCCGCCGGGCGCGATTCTGTTTTGCGACCGTCCGGTTTTTTCGTATCTTTGCGACTTGGGAAGAGAATTTTTTTGTTGACTACATCTATGCTTGAAAAATCGAATGCCGCATTGATCGAGGCGATCCATGCGCATACTCCGCAGCATTCGAATCCGGCTTCGCTGCTGATGGACATGCTGAACATAGGCCGCGAGGCCGCTTACAGGAGGCTGCGCGGCGAGGTGCCGTTCACCTTCGGCGAAGCCAGCGCGCTGTGCGCGCGGATGCACTTCTCGCTCGACCGGGTGGTGGGGCTGGCGGCTACGGACAAGTTGTCGTTCCAGCTCAAGTTCAAGGAGTTCACCGCGCTGCTCGAAACCTATAACGAGATTCTGGAACGCGACATCGCCTTTATGCGCGAGGTGGCGTCAGACCCCACGACCGAATTTGCCATGGCGACCAATTCGCTGCCGGCGGAGTTCTACGGCAAATACGACAACCTGAACCGGTTCAAGCTCTTCAAATGGCTTTACCAGCACGAAGTGGGCAACCCCGCCGTGAGGACCTTCGAGGAGCTGAAGCTCCCCGCGGAATTGCAGCGCAACTGCCGGGAGTATGTCCGGTGGGTGCAGTCGGTCGCGACGACCTACCTGATCTTCGACGACAGCAATTTCAAGCACTGGCTCAACGCCCTGCGCGCCTACCGGGAGATGCACCTGATTTCGCAGGAGAGCGTTCGCGTGCTCCGGGACGAACTCTTCGCCATGCTCGACGAGATGGAGACGGTGGCGGTCAAGGGGGAGTTCGAGAACGGCAACAAGATCTTCCTCTATCTTTCGGACATCGACCTCGAGTCGTCGTACAGCTATGTCACGACCAGCAGACACCAGGCCGTGAACATCGGAATGTTCTCGCTGAACGGACTGCGGACGCCCGATCCGCTGATGTACGAATACGTGAAGAAATGGATCAAGACCCAGAGCCGGTTTTCGACGCTCATATCCGGCAGCGGAGAGCTGCGGCGCATCCACTATTTCAAGCGTCAGCGCGAGATCGTCGCCCAGCTGGGCTGACGCCCCGTTTCCGATGCGGAGTCTCTCCGGCGGGCACGAAAGGAAAGGGGAGGGTTTCACAACCCTCCCCTCGAAGCCTCCGGATGTGCGGAACATAGTTGCGTCACTGTCAAGCAATCCTTCCAACTTCTGTGGGCGTCACTACATGCAAACTGAATTCTTCATAGCCCCTTTCGGAACTAGTACAAACGTACGCCATTTCAGCGGGCGAACCAAGACGAAAATCGAAACAATCCGAAATGCGATGTTCTAATTTCGTGTATCGAACGGATTATCGCCGCTCCGGTTTCGATAATCGGTTATTCCGTGAGGCGGCGTTTCGATTATTGAAACGAAAGGCCTCCGGCGTCTGGAATCCGAAACGCCGCTTCCGCATGGCCCGCAATGCCGTATACGACCGTTTCGACAGCCGCACGGTGCGGACCAACTTCGCCCGGCAGACCAATCTGCTGCCCGACGGTACGCATATCTGGCTCAACGCCGGAAGCGTGCTGCGGGACTACGGCGACCTGACGGGGCGCCGCAGGGTGGTGGAACTCGACGGCGCGACGGCCTCCACGGCCCTGCGCTTTACGAGCGAACCCGCTTCGGGCGAGTTCTCGCGCTGGTTCATCGACGATATCTGTGTGACGAAGTAGGGGTTGCCCGATGATTGAAAAGCGTCCCGGAGCATTCGCTCCGGGACGCTTCGTTACAGGCCGGATTGCGTCCGGTCAGTTCTCCGCCTTGGTGGTGACGGTGAAGAGCTGGCGGCCGTATTCGTCGGTGGCGGTTATCCGGATCTCGGCGGACGGCGTTACGGGCGTGTATTCGAGCATGTGGTCGGTGCGGTATTTGTCGAGGAAGCTGAACGAGGAGATGTCGTTGCCGCAGGCGTCGTGGACCGTGACGTAATAGTCGTCGTACTCCCGGACCGCCTTCAGCTGCGAGGCGGGAACCGCGGCTCCGTTTTCGCGGCATTCGAATTTCCACGTCGGATGCCAGTCCCAGACGTTGAGGCGCACGACCGGCCTGCCTTCGGCGTTTTTCAGCCCCGAGTTGTAGACCCGGCAGTATTGCTCGTCGCTGTCGCTGAAATTCACGCTCCGCCGCTCCGTGATCGTTCCGCCGCTGAAATCGTAACGGGTGAATGTCGCCGGGGCGCCGTCGTGGCAGAGCGGGAAATACCACCATGCGCCGCATACGCACGGGTGCGTGTACTCGGTCACGCTCATGTCGCTGCGCGGTACGGTGACCGTTTCGGCGATGTGGTTGTGGCCCGACCAGATCGTGACGGGCAGCTGCTTGTCCTTGTAGATGTCGAGCAATTCGTCGGCGTTGTCCATCGGGTTGGGCGATGAGGCCCCCGGGTTGCGGCGGAAGGCCGGGCAATGCCACGCGATTACGATGCGCTCGACGTCCGACGGCATGTAGTCGGCGTCCTTCTGCGCCCAGTCCATCTGACGCCGGTTGAGGCGGACGGCGAACGACCGGTCGCCGCCGGTGTTGACATACTGCGTATTGTCGAACACGACGTAGTGCACCTTGCCGATGTTGACGGCGTAGTATGTCGGCCCGAGCGCGGAGATGTAGGCCAGTTCGGCCGCCGAGTCGTCGTCGCCGGCGATGTTCTGCACGGCCATGTCGTGGTCGTGGTTGCCGATGGCGTGGAAGGTCTGGATCGGCATGCCCCCGCGTTCGCAGACGTTGACGAAATTGGCCAGCGTCGCCTTGTTGGCGTTGGTCCAGTGCGACTCCTGCGTCATGTCGCCCAGATTCATGCCGTAGACCGGCACGCCTGCGGGCAGGGCTTTGACGTAGTCGCGCAGCGCCTTGAGATAGGTGCGGCGGAACGTCGTGGAGTCCAGTTCGCCCTTCGGGGGACAGATCGACGGCGTGGCCGACGATGTGGTCTTGATCATCGCCCGGTTGCGGATATGCATGTCGGCCGACACGATCATAATGTGGCGGTCGTTGTTCACCTTTTTCAGCGTGAAGTCGTGCCGCTGCATCTGCTCCACGCTCGTGGGAGCGGTGACCCTGCGGTAGAAGCGGGGGATGAACCCGCGCGTGGATTCGACCTCGTAACCCGACGGGACGGTCAGGTAGACCAGTTTCGACTTGTCGGACGACGTGCGCAGCCCGTAGGCCCCCTGTTTGTTCGTGCGCGTCATGTTCACGCCGTCGGTCACGACGACGCCCTGCACGGCGGCGCCGGCGCACGTCACGACCCCGCGCACGGTGGCTTTCGGGTCGATCTTCGACCAGTCGACGCCGTCGTCGGGCGAAGGGGGCGGATCGACGGGTTTTTCCTGTTCTCCGGGATCGTCGCCCGAACCCGAACAGCATATGCCGCCGGCGGATATTGCGAACAGGGCGGCCAATAAAAGCAACAGTTTTTTCATGGTTGCGGTTTTTGCGGTTTGCGGCATGGGACGGCTTTCGGGAAAAGCGGGGAAAGGACGGTCGTCCTCTCCCCGCTTCGACCGTTCGTTACACGCCGCTATTTGTTATAGCGGATGGCGAAATATTCGAGGCTGCTGGCGTGTTCTGCGGCCAGGGCAGCACCGCTGGCGCTCTGGTTCAGGCGCGCGTTGGCGTAGTCGGAGCCGTCGCTGCAGAGGTCGCTCGTCGGGCGAAGCCGGATGTAGACGTTTTCGTGGCCGAGGATCTCCTGGGGAAGCTCGAAATTGATGTACTTGTAGGCCACGCACGACGAATAGAGCGTGTTCGCCCAGACGGAAACGTCGGGGATGGTGTATTCGCCGATCAGGTTCCACTGCGAGTCGTCCTTTGCGGCCTGCGAATCGGTCAGCGACCATTCGGCACACCAGAAACGGGGCGAGAAGAAGCTCTGCTGCGTGTTCATGACGGAAATCTGCATCGAGATATGCGATGTCGTGATGCCTTCGGTCGAGAAGTTGATCAGCCAGGCGTAGGGGCGGTCGGTGTCGTCGTCCCACCAGAAGTGGTTGGCGAAGGCGGTGTAGCAGGAACCGTATACATTCCCCTTGCCGCGCATACCCGTGCTGCCGTTGTAGTTGATTTGCGTGGAATTCGTCGCAATCTCATTGTTGCCCGGCCAGCCACCCGTGCCGTTTGCTGCGTTTTTATCCTTGGCATAGGGACCGCACCACTCCAGCGTTCCGTCGGGATTGCGGCTCACCAGATCGTCCATCAGCGGATTCCAGCTCTCCTTCGCGGGGTCGATCACTACGCCGATGCCGTTCTTGTTGCCGAAGTTGGCTCCGAAGATATAGGAGGCGTTGTTGCCGACGGGACCCAGGTATTCGTAGGTTCCGCCGCCCCACATGTGCTGCTGGAAGGTGGCCTGCAGGTACTCTTTGCTGGCGGAGCCGGTGTACTTCTCCTGATAGGTGTGCGTCAGGTAGCCGTTCGTTCCGTAGGTGGGTTTCTGGACCTTGTTCTCCAGGTCGGGATTCCAGTAGCGGTACTCCGTCAGCAGGGCCGAGAAACCGTCTTCGACGCTGTTCTGCATGTTGTCCCAGATGTCGCCCTTGGTCTGGTGGCGGATCTGGTAGCGGCCGATGAAGCCGAGCGTCGGATCGTCGTCCATTTCGGCCGGGTCGGCTCCGTCGCGCCATTCGAAACGCGAGAAACGCTCGTGGACGATGACGCCCGAAATCTTGCCCGAGCCGTAGGGCAGGCGCGTGCCGTCGCTGCGGTAGGCGCAGTTGGTGTTGGTCAGCATGTACATGTCGTCGCCGTTGATGTCGCGCACGAGCAGCGGGTATTTGCTGATGCGGTCTGCGCCCGTGCCGATCGCATAGCCCTCGTTGAGGGGCGTGATCGCGCCTTTGCGTACGGGGAACTCGACGTCCTTCAGGGTGACGTAGGTGTAGATGTCGTCGTCGGTGAGCTGGCTCATCCACTTCTCCTTCACGGGAACGTCCGATGCCGAACCCGCGATGCGCGAAATGACCATCGCCTTGGTGACGTTGCGCAGTTCATAGCGGTCGGGGGTCTCGACCAGGTAGCCCGAGGCGCCCTGAATGAGGATCTGCACGTGGTCGTACTGTTCGAAGACGTTGTCTTCGGCCGTGGCGGTCTGGACGGCGATGCCGTATTTGCCGTCGTAGGTTTCGAGGTAGACGGTCCGGTCCGATATGCTGTAGTCGATCTTTGCGGTCGTGCTTTGCGTGTTCTCACCCGCATTGTGGTTCTTGGTGTTGCTCACCACGATGCCTTCGAGGATGACGTAGTCTTCGACCTTCTTGTTCATGGCATACGTCCGGCGGAACTCTTCGAATGTGATCTGACGTCCGAGGGTCTCCTTCGCCGTGCGTTGCAGGAGGTTGAATTCGACGGAGACGGTCTCGTCCCAGCCGTCGGTGAAGGAGAGCGACACGGCAGCCGAACGTGGGATTTCATCTGCGGCGTTCGCCTCGGTCGTGATGGCCAGACTGCGATTTTCGCTCTCGGAATCCACGATTTCGAGACTTTCGATCCAATCGGCGTTGTCGGCCTTGGCATACTCGATGTCGACCGTGATCTCCGAGAAGGGAATGTTGGTCTCGATCGGCGAGATGTTCTCGCCGCCGGCTCCGGCGACGATGACGGACGAGTTGGCGAACTCGATCTTGGCGTCCACGAGCGCCTTCTGCTTGACGTAGACCGTGTCGCGGCGCGCGTCCACGTCGGAGCAGAGCACGAAGCCCGCTTTGCGTTTGAAGCCTTCGTTGAATTCGCATTCGGCGGTGATGGCGCCCTTTCCGTCCTCCGTCTCACCGCAGGTCAGGCTGATCCAGTCGGCCTGGTTGATACGCTCGATATGGAAGGCGCTGTTGGCGTAGATGTCGATGTCGAACGTATTCGCATCGGCTTCGACGACGAACTCCTTCTTCAGCGCGCCCAGTTTGACCAGGGCCAGATCGTCGGCGTCGTCGACGCTGCAGGCCGCCGAGGCTGCGCATACGGCCGCAATGCCTAAAAATTTAAATATCGATTTACGACAGTTCATATTTTATACGTTTTATTCGTTGTTGTTTGTTCCGGCCGTGCGCGGCGGACGGTGCATCCGCCGCGCGACCGCAATTCGTTTAGTTGTAGCGTACCGTTATCGTTCCGATACGGGCCTGGCTGTTACCGGCCGCAACGGACGGCGTCAGCGTTCCCTTCTCGATGCCCAGCGCCGTCAGGTAGTTCGAAGACGTAGCTTTGGGGTCGATGTCGGTAACCTTGTCGGCCACTTGCAGGCGCAGAACCACTTTCTCCCGGCCGAAGCAGTCGGCGGGCAGTTTGCGCAGGTGCTCGGTGAAGCCCGGGGTCGAATCCTGCGACGTGGTCGACCACCACGTGATCGAACGCTTCTTGATGATCGGGCTGTCGGGAACGGCCTGGAACGTCGCTCCGCCGTCGACCGAATAGAGCAGGTTCCAGTGCGCCGGGCCGGAGAGGGTTGTGTTGCTCATCGAGCCGTGGCCCCAGACGATGCCGAAGATCATGTTCGAACCGCTGATTCCCTGCGTGGAGAACGAAATGTCGAAGTATTTGCCCTTGTCGGCGTCGAAATCCCACCATTGCTGGGAGAACATGATGCCGCCGTTCGCCACCAGACCTTTCTGTTCGGAGGAGGCGCCTCCCTTGCCCGAGCAGACGACGTTGTTGAAGTCCGCTGCGGCACCCTGCGTGGCGCCGTATTTATTGATCTCGCCTTCGCCGATCTCCGGTATGAGGTCGGTCTTGCGGTCGTTCCAGTTCCACTCGACGACGGTTTTCGAGAACGGTTCGTCGGTCAGCGCGATCTCCTCGGCGGTCATGGCGCGCAGCTGGTAGCGGCCCAGGTCGCCGAAGCGGATCGGGGCGACGTCGTCAGCCACGACGATGCCGCGGAACGTGCCCGAACCCTGCGGTACGACGGAGTTGAAATCCAGGTCGCGGCCCGAGCTGAAACGCCGCCAGGGAGCGGCCGTATTGGTCAGCATGTAGATGGTCCGGCCCGTGTTGTCGTAGCACATCAGCGGGGCCACGTCCCAGCGCGGGGCGGTAGCCGTGCCGATCGGGTTGATGTTGTCCTTGAACGAATAGCCGTCGGTGCAGTTGGTGTAGGCGCCGTCCTTGCACATGATTTCGAGGTTGGTGACCGACACCAGCGTGAAGATGTCGTCGTCGGTGAGTTCGCCGATCGTCTTCGTCTTGACCGGAATCTTGAACTCGTCGGGCGTCGAGGTTTCGAGGATGTTGGCCGCGGTAAGTCCCGTGATGGTGTAGCACTCGGGGGAGTTCTTCTTTTCGAGCGTGGCCCCGTTCAGGGAGAGGCGCACCTTCGAGAAGCGGGCCGGCGTGTTGTCTTCGGAGGAGGCGAATTTCAGGCAGAAGCCCCACTTGCCGTCGAGGCTCTCGATATAGGCTGTCCGGTCGTTTTCGCCGCGGTCGAAGAAGAACTGTTGGGTCTGGGGACTCGAAACGACGTTCTTGCTGTCGGGGTCGCTGACGATGTAGCCTTCGATATACTGCTGGAGCGTGATCTCGCCCGGAGTCAGGGCGCGCACCGCGGCGAAATCGGCAGCGGTCGGGTAGGGCTTCTGGGTGATTTTGCACGAGGCTGAAACGGAGTTGCCGTGTTCGTCGGTGAAGTTGAGCCGGATCGTGGCGGTGCGCGGCTCCGAATCCTCGTTTTTGGCCAGCGAGAACGTCAGGCCGTCGTCGGTGATCGCGGGCTTCAGAATCCACTCGGCGCCCTCCGCGACGGGAACGTCGTACGCCACGTCGTAACCGATCTGGTCGGAGTAGGGCACGAGGTTGTTGGTCGTGGCCGGAACCGCGCAATCCTGGGCGTAACCTTCGTACGTTTCGGCATTGCTGTCCAGCTTGAGCGCCGGCAGGGCGATGCCCTGCGTGACGGTGAGCACCGATTTGGTGATCTCGCCCTTGGCGTCTTCGATGAAGAGGGTCAGATCGGCGATGCGCGCGAATCCGGAGTCGTTGTCCGTGACCTCGAACGTGATTCCCTTGTAGGTGGCCGAGACGTTGGAGATCCACGGTTCGACGGGCTGCGCCTGCGGCTCGTCGCCGCCTTCGCCGCCCTCTTCGCCCTCTTCGGCGCGGGTCAGGACGGTGACGGGATCGTTGGGCAGGCCGTCGTTGTCGTAATAGGTGACGCTGGCTTCCAGATCGTCGATGCAGTAGCGCAGGTTGGTGCTGATCGGCGTGAAGATCTGCGACCGGGACTTCAGCAGCGTAACCGCCGGTTTCGAGAACGAGAGCGAAGCGTCGGTGATGGCTCCGGCCTGCGAGAACATCACCGTATCGGTCAGGGAACCTTTCTCGAACACGACGCCGATCTTTCTCGAAATGCCGTAGTTGGCCGAATAGGTGAATACGATTTCGTTATTGCCGTATCCCTGGAGTTTGTTGAGGGAGGCCCACTTCACGGGACGCGTGAAGCGCGCCGTCCAGTCGCCGTTCGAGTAGACCAGCACGTGCGTCGAACCGGCATCCTTGGTCAGGGAAAGTTCGCGCGCCGAGACCGCCAGAGGCAGGTCCAGCTCGAAATCCTCCTGGCAGCCGGTCAGGGCCGTCGTCAGGGCCGTCAGGGCGATCAGTACGCCGGCGACCGATCTTTTCTGTTTATTGAATATTGTTTTCATTCGTCTGAAAGTTTCGGATTATTACAAGCCGTAAGCCTTGTATTCGTTGTTGTCGAGGTTGTTCTTCGAGTAGGTGACCTCCGTGTCGGGAATGGGGTAGTAGCGGTGGCACGGTTTGATCCGGCTGTTAGCCGTGTTGAGTTGCAGATAGGCGTAGTCGCTGTTGTCCGTTACGGCTTCGTACCAGATGCCCCAGCGGACCAGGTCGTACTTGCGCTGGAATTCGCCGAAAAGCTCGCGGGCGCGCTCGTTGCGGATCTCCTCCTCGAGGCGCGCGGGGGTGCGGAAGGTGTACTTGGACAGATTGGCGCGCGTGCGGGTCATGTCGAGGTATTCGACCGCCTTTTCGTAGTTTTCCTTATAGAAATAGCACTCGGCCATCATCAGCAGCGCGTCGGCATAGCGGAAGACCTTGTAGTTGTTGCCGTCGGCCGAGGACTGCATGTTCGGACACCAGAACTTCGGTCCGCACCACGGGCGGGTGTTGGTGCTGTTGAACGTCTTGTCCTCGTATCCCCATGCCATGTTGTACTTGGCGCGGATGTCCTTGCCCATTTTGGACTGGAGACCCTGGCTGAAATAGACGTTCGGACGCATCGCCGACCAGACGGTCGCCTGGTCGCCCAGTTCGGGAATCTCCACGCCGTCGTAGACCGCCGAGTTGGCCGCACGCGGGTAGGGCTGGCAGATGCAGGCCACGTTGGACGTGTAGGTAAGGCCGCCCTGGGTGTAGGTGTGCTGAATTTCCATGATCGACTCCGGGGTGTTCTTGTTCCGGAACAGGATATTCTCGGCGTAGTCGTACTGCGACAGCGGACCGTAAATCGTTTCGATCTGCTCCAGCGCGTCCAGCGCCACGTCCCACTGCTTGTTCCACATGGCCATCTTGGCGATGAGCATGTAGGCGCAGGAGGCTCCCAGACGATTGGCTTCGTTGTCGTAGGTGCGGGTTTGGGCGGCGAGGGGAGCTATCGACTGAAGGTCTTCGATGACCTTGTTGCGGGTCTCGTTGGCGTCCATGCGCGGCAACACCTGAATCCGGCTCAAAACCTCGTTGTCCGTAACGTCGTCGAAATAGAACGGAACGTTGCCGAAGAAGCAGGTCAGCGTCCAGTAGAAGAACGCCCGCAGGGTTTTCGCCTCGCAAAGCAGCTGGTGGTACTGCTCCTCGCTGATCACCTCGTTTTTATAGGCGCGCTCGATGCCGTTGACGGCGAAGTTGCAGCGCTGTACGCCGAGGTAGCCGTTGCGCCAGACCGTCGAACCCATGCGCGGCACGGCGGGCGAGATGTCCAGGCTGGCGTCGAGCGTTCCCGACGGGCAGTAGGCGATGTCGGTGACGCACTCGGTGGCGATCATGTAGGTATAGGTGTAGATCGACTTGATCGGAATGTAGCATCCGTTTACGACCGACTGGCATTCCGAAAATTTGCGGAAGAAGTCGTCGGGATTCGAGATGCCCGATGTGTCTTCGTCCAGCGTACATGCCTGGAACGAAAGCATGGCCATGGCCGCGGCCGTGTAGAATATATGTTTGAGTTTCATCGTCTTAATTCTGTTAGGTTAGTATCTCAACTGAAGGCTGAATATGATGGTGCGGGGCTTGGGATAGGCGCCCAGGTCCATACGGCGCAGCGTCGACGAAGTTCCCTCGCTGGAAACGTCGGGGTCGAATCCGTTGTACTTTTTCCACAGAAAGAGGTTTTCGCCCGATACGCTCAGGGTGAGGTCTTTCATCCACGAGCATTTTTTCTTGAGGTCGAACGTGTACGACAGCGTGATGTTCTTCAGCCGGAGATACGAAGCGTCGTGGATCATAAAGTCGCTCGGAAGCGCGGCGTCGCTTTTCGCTCCGGCCCGCGGAATGTCGGAATTCGGGTTCCGGACGGGATGCCAGGCGTTCAGCATGTAGCGGTACTGGTTAGCGAACTGCGAACCGGCCATGTAGATCTCCGAATAGTTGTAGATCTTGCCGCCGAGCGAGTAGGCGAAGTAGACGCCCAGCTTGAAACCGTGGATGTAGAACGTGTTCTGCAAACCTCCGTACAGATAGGGGTCGGCGTTGCCCTGGTAGATCAGGTCTTCGCGCGAGAGCACGCCGTCGTGGTTGGTGTCGTAGTAGCGCGGGCCTCCGTCGGTGTTGGCCGGGCTGACGTAGGTTTTCGTCACCGCGTTTTCCTCGCGTTCCTCGGCGCTCTTCCACGTGCCGCCGTATTTGAATCCCCAGAGCGAGTTGAGCGGGTAGCCCTTGACGTAGCCGTACATCATGTAGGGGTTGTTGCCCGGCGAGTCGTAGGCCGAAATGAAGTCCTCGGAACCGATGTCGTCGACCTTCTGTTCGTTGTGCGACAGGGTGAGCGTCGTCGACCAGTGGAACTTCGGACGGACGATGTTGTGGCTCTCGACCGACAGCTCGATACCCTTGTTCGAGGTCGAGCCGATGTTGGTCCAGCGCGACGTGTAACCGGTTTGGGCCGCAACGGCCAGCGACATCAGCAGGTCGGTCGTTTTGGATTTGTAGGCTTCGGCCGTGATGTTCAGGCGGCCTTTGAACATCGACCAGTCGATCGCCACGTTGTAGGCCGTGGTCTTCTCCCACGTGAGGTCCGGGGAGTCCAGGCGGCTGCGGTAGAACGCCACGGGCTGCGATCCGTCGAACAGATAGCCGCCCGTCGTCGAGGAGAGGGTGGCGAGCGAACGGTAGGTGCTGATCGCGTCGTTACCCGTCAGACCGGCGCTCAGGCGCAGCGACAGGTCGTCGATCCAGTTGCAGTCCTTCAGGAAGTTCTCGTTCGAAATGTTCCACTTGAGGGCGGCCGACGGGAAGAACGCCCACTTGTTGTTGGCTGCGAAGTTCGAGGCTCCGTCGTAACGTCCCGTCACGGTCAGGTAGTAGCGCGACTTCCAGTTGTAGTTCAGACGCGCGTAGACCGATGTTTTGGTTTTCTTCGAGTAGGAAGTGCCCGCCGAATAGGTCTCTTTGTCCTGCACGGCGTTCATGTTGTTCCACAGGATGGCGTCGTCCATGTAGCCTTTGCCGCTCAGGTTGAAATCGTGCGAGGCGAAACTGTAAGCCGAGAAACCGCCGAGAACGTCGAACGAATGGCCGTTCTTCTCGAACTTGTAGCCGGCCGTGGTCTCCCACGAGAACGAGTGCTCGTCCCACTCGGCGCGGTAGGCCTCGCCGCCTTCGTTCTCGCCCTTCAGGGGAAGGGTTCCCGGATAGTAACGGTAGGTATGCCGCTGGTAGAGGTAGTAGGAGAAGGTGCTGTTGATCGTGAAGTTCTTCACCGGCTCCAGTTTCAGCGTGAAGGCGTGGTTGTTCGAGTGGCGTTCGAGGTAATAGGTGTTCAGGTCGATCAGCGCACGCTGCGTGTTGATCTTCTGTCCATTGTAATACAGCGGGTTATACGTGTCGTTCGGCTTGAGCAGCGGTGACAGATACTGGGCGCTGCTGTACCAGGCCGTTCCGCCGATGGAGGATTTGTTCTGGTCGTTGTGACGCCAGGTGTACGAACCCGTATAGCCGACTTTCATCCATTTGAACAACTGGCGTTCGAGGTTGATACGTCCCGTGAAACGCTGCTGGCCGCTGTCCTGGATGATACCTTCGGTGTCGTTGTAGGAGAACGAAGCGTAATACGACGATTTGTCGCTGGTTCCCGACAGCGAGAGGGCGTAGTTGGAATAGAGGGCCGTGCGGGTGATCTCCTTGATCCAGTTCGTCCCTTCGCCCAGCGAGAGCGGGTCGGAATAGACCGAACCGGAGAGGGGTGTGTCCTTGCCTACGTCGGGGTGGTTGGCGTCGCTGCCGAAATAGGCGTAGTCGTTGCGGTACTGCGCGAATTCCGACGCGTTCATAATGTCGAGCTGACGGGGCAGCTGGGAGAAGCCCATGTCGGTCTTGAAGGTGATGTTGACCTTGCCCTTGGAGCCGAGACCCCGCTTGGTGGTGATGAGGATGACGCCGTTTGCGCCGCGCGAACCGTAGATCGCCGTCGAGGAGGCGTCCTTGAGGACGGATATGCCCGCGATGTCGTCGGAGTTGATGTCGTTCAGGTCGTGGATGGCGTCCATCACGCCGTCGACGACGATCAGCGGCTCGTTCGACGCGTTGATCGAGCGCGTGCCGCGGATGCGGATGGTGGTCGTGGCGCCCGGCTCACCGGTGGTCGACATGAAGTCGGCTCCGGCGATACGTCCCTGAAGGGCGTTGTCGACCGAAAGAACCGGTACGTCCTTGATGTCGTTCATCTTGACCGTCGCGACCGAGCCGGTCAGGTCCTTTTTGGCGACCTGGCCGTAACCGATGACCACGATTTCGTCGATGTCGGTGGAGGAGTCCTTCTCCATCCTGACGGTGAAGTTCGTCCGCGAACCCACGTTCAGGGTCTCGGTCTTGTAACCCAGGTACGAAATCTGGAGGCTGTCCGAAGACTTGGCCTTGATGGTGAATTTGCCTTTGGCATCGGTGACTGCGCCCTGCGTGCCTTTGACGACCACGACCGTGGCGCCGATCAGCGGGTTGCCGTCCGGGTCGAGGACGGTTCCGCTGACAGTCTGGGCCTTTTGTTGAGCCGTTGCCGGCGCCGTGTGCGCCGCGAGCAGTATCAGTACCGCCACCAGCGACATCACTCGGACGGATGCTCTTATTGAGTGAAGAATTTTATTCATTTTAGGCTTTTTTTTGTTGAAACGACTTGTTCCTCTTTTTTACTCTTGTTCCTCCTCGTCGAAAGGCGCTCCCAGGATGATGTCCTTACCGCTGCCGTTGTTTTCGGCAAAGTAGTCCTCTTCGACCTTCTGCAGACGGCGGATGTAGAAATTGTCGAGGTAAATGCGGTTGTTGACGGCGGAGTTCTGCGTGAGGGAGCCGCAGATGATGCGGACCCGCGTGTTGGCCGTAATCGGGTTGGCTTTCGTGCCGGCGACGAAGACGAGGAAATCGTGACCCTCCCACATGTCTTCGGGGAACTCCTCGCTCGAAATGTCGTAATAGCCGGCTTCGAGGTCGATCGTGGTCTTTTCGGATTGGGCGAAATCACGGATGACGCCCCCGCCGAGCACCTCGACCGTGATCTTGTTGTCGTCCCGGGCGCCGGTCATGTAATCGGTGAAGGCCACGGCGCGGAACGAAACCATCAGCAGCGAGTCGCTGCGGAGCGTGTTGGTGTAGGGCGAAATCAGGTCGGCTCCGTGGCCCTTGTCGTCGCCCAGTTTCAGGTAGCCGTTCTTGCCGTAGCAGTGGGCGACCTCCTCCCCTTCGATCGTCGTGGACGTGAACCCGAGGTTTTTCTGGGCCGTGGTCCAGTTGTCGATCGGGGTTTCGCCGTCGGTGAAGCGCGGGTCGGTCTTGCCGTACTTCAGGGTCGCGAAATCGTTGCTCACGCGGGCCGTGGAGCCTTGGTGGATGGGGATTATCCGGTTGTAGTTCAGTTCGCCGTCGGAGGCTGCCAGAATCAGCATGCCCGTGCGCCGCGTGTAGTAGCTCGACGTCGTGCTGCGCCGGTTGGCCTTCAGGGTTATCACGCGAAGCCCCGTCTGGGGGTCTGTCGAAGAGTAATCCACCACCTTGGCCCACGGCGTCGCTGCGTCGTCTTCCCACGTCGCGACAAAGTCGATGTTGGCGTCCACGTAGAGTTTGGCGAGACCGCCTTTCACGCCGACGATGCCGGCGTCGATAGGCTCTTTTGCGATCGGGTCCGCGTAGACCTTGATCGACTCGTTACGATCGGAGTTCGAATGCGTTTCACACGACGTGATGCCGATTGCCGCCGCGATTAATGCGGCTCCGGCCAATCCGCGTGAAAAACGGACGAAACCCTTCGTCAGGAATGTTTTTCTCATAATTGGTAAAAAGGTTAAGATTGGGTTTTATTTATTTGGGGTCGGTTGATCGACGGGAGGTCTACTGTTTCAGCTCGAAGTCCGCCAGGATCGGGCGGTGGTCCGATGGGTCGTAGAAGTTGGACACGTAGGGGCTTTGGGTCGCCGTGGTCCACTTGTCCATGACGGTCAGTGCGTTCACTATGCGGGCGTACATCGAGGGCGACGCATACATGTAGTCGATACGGGCGTTGCCGTAAGTCGACGATATGAAGCTTCCCGGGTAGCGCTCGGCGATGATGTCCTTGAGGTCGGTATGGTCCAGAATGTGGTTGTGGACCAGCAGCCGGGTGTCGTTCTCGGGATAGCCGTAGTACCAGTTGTCGGCGCGCGACCGCGAGTTGAAGTCGCCCATCATCAGCCAATCCTGACAGGAGGCGTACGCGGGATTGTTGACGGTCTGCGCGCAGATGTACTTGATCTCGAATTCGCGGTACTTGTCGCCCTCCTTGTTGGCGGCGCTCGCCGCCTGATCGGCCGAGCCGACTCCGAATCCATAGGCCTGCGGCCACGTGTGGAGCGTCACGATGTTTATCGTCCGGCCCTTCACGGTAACCCGCTGAATGGCGGCACCGTGGGACACGGGCTTGCCCGCCTGGTCCGAATCGGTTATTTTCAGCAGCGTCTCGATCGGATATTTCGACGTGATGGTCTGCGGATAGTTGTCGCGCCAGCCGCCGACGGCCGTGTAGGCGTGGCCGTAACGGGCCGCCAGTGCCGCCCAGCCGTCGGGCAGGAACCGGGCGGAGGAGGCTTGCGCCGAATTCGTATTGTCCTTGTAGATGGTGGCCGATTCGCACCATACGCAGATGTCGGGATCGTATTTCTTCACCCACGCGACGAAGTTGTTGTAATTGTTCGCCTGGTCGGACCACATGCCGTTCTGGATGTTCCAGTAGAGCACGCGCAGGTTGTCGGAGCCGCGGCCCATCTCGCCGAGCGCACGGACCTCGATATTGTCCACGTAGAAGCCGTGCACGCCGCTGCTCACGTCGTTGCCGGCCCAGTAGAGCATCGTGCCGTCGGTCGCGTTGTTTACGACGACCTCCACGTTGTGCCACTTCTTGACGGCCGCTTCGCTCGACGGGAGCGTTACGTGGCTCTTTTCGACGATGTATCTCCCCGAGGCGCTCGTGTAGCCCGAATTGTCGGCCGTCAGGGCGATGCTCTTGCCGTCGACGGAGGCCGATGCGATCATGCCGCCGTTCACCACCTGGAACAGCAGGAGATCCGTCGATCCGTACTGGTAGCAGAAATCGAACGAAACCTTCACGGAACGTATGCCGTCGATGGATTTCAGGGCTGCGGTCTGGAAAATGCCCCGCCCCGTGTTACCTGTGCCGCAAGCCAGATAGCCCTGGTATTCCTGGCAGCGGAACATATAGGTATAGTCGGCGATATTGCGGCTCGCGACGTACGAATCGGACATCAGGTGGGACGTGCCGACCGTTTTGCCGCTGATCTCGTCCCACGTGTTCGACTGGATGAACGCCGAGCCGGGGTTGTTGTAGGCGACCTTCTCGAAGGAGTCCGCATAGCCGTCGCGTCCGGTTCCCGTACCGGGGGTGACGGCTTCGGCCGTCGGAGCGTATCCCGTCGACTCCTGGCCGCCCATGATGTTGCCGCCCCAGACGAAATTGTCGAAACTCTCGTAAAACACCAGGTCGGCGTCGGGGGCGTATTTCAGCGTTACGGACGTGGCCTTCCCCGCCGTCAGCTGCGCAGTCGTCAGCGTGTGCTCCATGGCGCGGTGCTCCGAATCGGAAATGGTGATTTTCAGGCCCGACGGATAGTCGCCCGGGGCCAGCATCACGTAGAAATGTTTCGGCGTGCCGCTCTCCAGCGAGACGCATTTGCCGTTGTCGGTGCAGTTCAGCACGGCGAAACCGACACCGCCGGTGATTGAGAGGTAGCCGCGCGAGGGCAGGAAATTCGCATAGCCTGCCAGGGGGCTTTCAGCGAGGTTCTCGACCTTCACCGAGGCGATTTTGGCCGACCCGGTCAGGGCCAGGTCCAGCACGGCGAAGGCGTCGTCGAACACCAGCTTGTTGCCGTTCTCCTTGGTGTAGGAGCCGTACATGGGATACGATTGCAGCGATGCCGCCGTGGCGGCCCAGAACTGCGAGTAGGGCAGTTTCACGTCGGCATAGGCCGAAGAGCCGTACCAGCCGGAGGAGCCTGAATTGGTCAGGATGGCGTTGTAGGTCCCGGAGCTCGAAGCGCTCGCCTCGACGTAGTAGCGGCCGTTTTCATCGCTTTCGACGGCATAGGATTTTCCGTTGACCGAGACGAGCGATTTGCTCCATGCCCGTTCGCCGGTTCCCATGGCCTTGCGGACGGAATTTTCCGCCTCGCGGAGATAGAAACGGACTTTGCCGTTCACTACCTGTATGTCCTCGTATTCATCGCCGCCGCCCGGATTGTCGGGTCCGTCGGGATCGTCGACATGTTTGTCTCCGCTGCTGCACGCCATGCAGAGACACCCCGCCAGCAACAGCGCCGGCTTCAGGATGAAGTTCAGGGATTCTCGTAGATTTAGGGTCATAGTTTCGTGTTTTATGGTTGGGTGAAAAGTTGTCGGCTGACGGTCGGACACAATGAAAAACGCGTGCATATTGCCATATACGGCAATATGCACGCGTCAATCGCGGGCGGTGACGGTTTACTTAACTCCGGGTATTCGGCGCGGCGAGGGGGGGGGGAAATTTACAAGTCCCCTGCGGCGCGAGCAGGCTCGTGCCGTAACCGGACGGTGGTGATCGAACAATCGGCGGTAAAGTAAATTCACGGCTCTAATTTTGATCGTTTTTTTATCGGAAATGAGTTTCGAAAAGATTCATTCCCGAAAGCAAATGTAACTAAAAAAATGTTATCGGGCAAATAGGATGCATAAAAAATAATCGTTTTTTAACATTTTTGCTGCTTTTCGTGTTTCGATTTGGGGAGAGGGCCGTTCGGCGTGGCTTTTCGTTTGAAAGGAATGTCCGGAGGAGAACCGCGGATTCTGCGGCCCGTTCGGAACGGGGAGAAGCGCGCCGGCAAGAGACGGAAAAGCCCCGCATTCGGGGAATGCAGGGCTTCGTTGAGCTACCAGGATTCGAACCTGGAATAACAGGACCAGAATCTGTTGTGTTACCGTTACACCATAGCTCAATAGATTTTGGTGATGCAAAAGTAGAACTTTATTTTGCAAATGCAAAGAAAAATCCGGAAAAAATTTCATACATTTGTTTCAATCTACGCAGAAAAAACCGCTTGAAACTTAAAATTTACACAAAATCAGAAAATTATGGGAATTAAATTTCGGCTTATTGTCATGAACTTCCTTCAGTATGCGATCTGGGGTTCGTGGCTTATCTCGCTGGGCGCCTACCTGGGAGGCGGACTCGACTTCTCGGGATTGCAGATCGGCAGCTTCTTCGCGACAATGGGAATCGCCTCGCTGTTCATGCCCGCCGTGATGGGGATTATCGCCGACCGCTGGATTCCGGCGCAGAAACTGCTGGGCATCTGCCATTTCATCAGCGGCGCGTTTCTCATCGCCGCGGCCTCGCAGACGGCTTACGCCCCGCTGTACAGCTGCATGCTGCTGAGCGTGATGTTCTACATGCCGACCATCGCCCTGTCGAACTCCGTGGCCTACAATGCCCTCGATCTGGCCCGGCTCGATACCGTGAAGCATTTCCCGCCCATCCGCGTATGGGGAACCGTGGGATTCATCGCCGCCATGTGGTTCGTCGACCTGACGCACATCTGGGGCGTGCAGATCAAGCTCACCGAGTGGCAGCTCTACGTTTCGGCCCTGCTGTCGTTCGTACTGGCGGCCTACTCGTTCTCGCTGCCGGGGTGTCCCGTCGAGCGCAGCGCGCAGAAGCAGTCGTGGGTCGATACGCTGGGCCTGCGGGCCTTCGCGCTCTTCAAGGAGAAGCGGATGGCCATTTTCTTCGTCTTCTCGATGCTGCTGGGCGCCGCTTTGCAGATCACCAACGCCTTCGGCGACAGCTACATTCAGAATTTCGGCTCGATGCCGCAGTATGCCGATTCGGCCATCGTGAAGCACTCGGTGATCCTGCTCTCGCTGTCGCAGATGTCCGAAACGCTCTGCATTCTGCTGATTCCTTTCTTCCTCCGGCGTTTCGGCATTAAGAAAGTGATGCTGATTTCGATGCTGGCCTGGGTGCTGCGCTTCGGGTTCTTCGGCATCGGCGATCCGGGATCGGGTGCGGCGTTCCTCGTGCTTTCGATGATCGTCTACGGCGTGGCGTTCGACTTCTTCAACATCTCCGGCTCGCTCTTCGTCGAAAAGGAGACCAGCCGCGAGATCCGCTCCTCGGCGCAGGGCGTCTTTATGATTATGACCAACGGTTTCGGCGCCTTCTTCGGCTCGTATGCCGCGGGCGCCGTCGTGGACGCATACGGGTGGCCCGATTCTTGGTTCATCTTCGCAGGGTACGCGCTCGTGGTGGCCGTGGTTTTCGCCGTGGTTTTCAAATACAGGCACAACCCTGCCGAAATGGAGGGCGTGAAACATTGATGACTGACGGTCCGGCGGCGGGGAGAACCTTGCCGCCGGATTTTTTTATCCGCGCAGGAGCATTTCGACGTGGGGAGCGCCCGCTTCGGGGTATTCGCCGGCGGACAGTGCGCCGGAAGGGCGGATGATGACCGGATGCATGGCAGGCGTTTTATTTTATAGAGGTGCCGTTACGACATTAAAGATACGAAAATTATGAATACGATCGGTGTGAATGATGCGAGCTGCATCCGCTGCGGCCGCTGCGTGAAGGTGTGCCCTTCGCAGATTTTCGTGCAGGAAAAAGCCGGGGGCGACGTGACGCTGCATAAACCCGAAAACTGCATCCTTTGCGGACATTGCGTGGCCGCCTGCCCCACGGGGGCAGTGAACCATGCGGAGTTTCCGGCCGAGCGGGTGCATGCGGTGGATTACGGCGCGATGCCCACGCCCGAGCAGGTGGAACTGCTGCTGGCCGTGCGGCGGTCGAACCGAGCACTTTCGGCGCGCCCCGTGCCGCAGGAGCTGCTGGACCGCATCGTTGCGGCGGCGGACCTCGCCCCGACGGCGAGCAATGCCCGCCAGCTGGGGTATACGCTGGTGACCGACGCGGCGCAGCTGCGCGCTGTCACGGAATATACGCTCGGGATTTTCGGCACACTCGAAAAGCGGCTGCTGCATCCGCTCGTGCGGCCGTGGCTGAGCCGCCTCGTGCCGGGCGTTTATCGCTATGTGCCGGTGTTCAAACGCCTGCGGCGCGAATATGCCGAGGGCCGCGACCGCGTGCTGCGGGGCGCGACGGCGGTGCTGTTCATCCATGCGCCCAGGGAAAGCCGGTTCGGTGCGGAGGACGGGAACCTGGCGTATGAAAACGCTTCACTGATGGCCGAGGCGCTGGGCGTGAGCCAGATATACATGGGGTTCGTGCTGACGGCCGTCCGGCAGGACAGGAAGGCGAAGCTGGCCGCGATGCTGGGACTGGGCGACCGCCGCATCTGCGCGGTGATGGCCCTCGGGATGCCGCAGTTCCGCTATCCCAATTACATCGACCGCGCGCCGGCGCCGGTGACGCGGAAATAGCTGTTTCGGCGTTTTGCCGTTACAGATGGAAAGTCCTGTATGTATAAGCGGGTATGCGTCAATACATATTGTCGTACATCGATTGCGATTTGTCGTATTTCAGGTCGGAGAGCGATGCGGCCTTGACGCCGATGTTGAAACTCCACGAACGGTGGTAGCCGAACGGAATCCACGAAAAGGACATCTGCCAGCAGTGGAGGTCGCGCGTGATCGAGACCGACGAGGTGGTCAGCTTGTTGGCCTTGATGTCGTAGCCGCCCTGGAAGGTGATGCCCGTCTTGGGGGTGACGTTCAGCGAACCGTTGAAGCCGATGGTTTGGGTGACGTTCTTCCGGTAGCCCGTCGTGCCGTTGTTGGTGTACGAGATCGAGTAGTTGACCGCGTAGTTGAATCCGAAGTTCCACGGCAGCGAGAAGTCGTAGTAGCTTTGCGCCATGTACTGTCTTCGCAGCACGGGGTCCATCTGCCCGTAAGGGTCGTAGAACGGGTTCTGGTACTCCGGAGGTATCGACGTGATGTCGTTGATGGCCGTTTCGCTCCGGTCGTTGCGCGATTTGAACGTATAGCCGAACGACCAGCCCGTCGAGACGACGCGGCCCGGGAAGAAGAGCTTGTTGTAACGCTTGCCCTCGGGCGAGACGCGGTAGGGGTCGAGCGTCAGCGAGAGGTTGATGCCGAAATTGTTGAACAGCGTCGTACGGAACGAGACCGGGATGTTCGAAAGTCCCATCGAGTCGGCCAGGAAGTTGTACGAACCGCTGATGCGCAGTTCGTCGATCAGCTTGATCTTCTTCACGCCCGAGGTGTCGCGTTTCGAGAGGACCTTCATTTCGAGGTTCTGCGACAGCGAGAAGTTCATCGACATCGAACGGCCCGACGAGGGGACGCCGTAGGCGTTGACGGCATAGGGCGAATAGGTCGTGAAGCGGCCCGTGGAGTCGGTCTGGCGGGTCTGGTAGTAGCCGTATTTGGGGTCGCTGAAGTCCGGGGCGTAGGAGAAGCCGATCGAGGGGGTCAGCGTGTGGCGGATCGCCTGGATCTTGCGGTCGCGGCTCTTCTTCGTGAAGTCGTACATGCCGTAGACCGTCGTGGAGGCCGAAACGCTGAAGTTGTAGTTGTAGAGGCGGTAGAAACCGTAGTTCGTCGGCAGCGTGTCGGTCTGGTTGGTGACGGGGTTCCACTCGAACTCGACCTTCTTGAAATACCACTTCTCGTTGTAGTTGACCGACGGCGAGAGGTTGATGTAGTTGAACAGGTTGAACGACGCCGAAATCGGAATCGAGTGCTCGATGCCGTTCTTCATGTTTTCGAGCGTCTCCTTGGAGAAGACCTCCGATTCGGTGGTGGTCACCGAGTTGGTCATCTTACCCGTGTACTGCATCGAGATTTTCTCGTACCAGCGGTCCTTGCCCTGCTTCTCCTTGCGTTTGAAGGGGTAGAAGCGCGAGACGTTGAAGACCATCGTGGGGAGCGTGATAGAGATGGTCTTGTTCTGCGAGTTCTGCGAGATGGCCATGTTCGCCGACAGCGAGAAGGGCGTTCCGGCCCAGTTCTTCGAGTAGGAGACCGTCGAGTTGGTCTGCGTCGAGAGGATGTCGTTGAGGTTCGTGGCCGAATAGCGGCTGTAACCGCTCGTGGCGAAGTTCACCGAGGCCGAGAAGGTCGAACCCGGGTTGGCCTTGGGGTCCTGCGAGTGGGTCCACTGGATGCGGAAGTTGCTCTGCTTGATATAGTCGTCCTCGCCCTTTTCGCCCGTCTTGACATTCGAATACTGCATGTTGAAACTGCCGCTGTACTTGTAGCGCTTGATGTAGCGCGAGGCGGCCGAAGCCTCCCACGATCCCAGCGTGTAGATGCCGCCGCGCACCGCCAGGTCGGCGTATTCGCCCAGGGTGAAGTAATAGCCCAGGTCGCGCAGGAAGAAACCTTTGGAGTACTCCTCGCCGTAGGTGGGCATCAGCAGGCCCGACTTGGGGCCCATGTTGATCGGGAAGAAGCCCTCGGGGATGCCGAGGAAGTAGATCGGCACGTCCTCCATCACCAGGTAGGCCGGGCCGGTGATCACCTTCTTGCCGGGTATGACCTTCGCCTTGGTCATCGCCAGGTAGAAGTGGGGGTGGTCCGTATGGTCGCAGGTGGTGTACTTGCCGTGCTCGATGTTGATCGTGTTGTCGGGCATCTTCTTCACGCTGCCGCCCACCAGCCAGCCGTCGCCCTGCTGCGTGGCCACGCCCTTGATTTTCGCCTTCTTCGAGTCGAGGTTGTAGGTGATCGTGTCCATCTGGTAGGTGGCCGACCCTTCGGTGAATTCGGGTTTGGTGACAATATCCTTGCCGTCGAGCGTGTCGGGCTTGCCGTAGGCGTAGACCATCTTCGAATCCATGTCGATGCGCATGTAGTCGGCCTTGAGGTTGCTGTTCTGGTAGGTGACGTCGCCCTTGTTGTAGATGTAGACCAGCTTGTTGCGCACGTCGTAGACCAGCGAGTCGGTGTTCTTGCCCGTGATCGGGTCGTCGAGGAACGCCCCTGCGGGCCGCGGCGTCTTCACCGAATCGCGGCGGAGCGTGTCGGCGGCGAGCGAGTCGGGCCGCGCCGCGCCCGGAGAATCGGCCATCTGCGCCACGAGCGAGTCGACCTGCGCCGAAAAGAGCGAATCCTTCTCCTCCTGCGGCAGTGCGTTGAACGCTTCGCGCCGCCGGGCCTCTTCGCGCGCCTGCCTGCGGGCCTCGCGCCGCGAGGGGGTGACGACGGGCGGACGGGCGCTCGTGTCGGGACGTATCGCGTCGGCGCGGGACGGAACCGGGACGGTGTCCCCGGGGGCGGGATTGCGGGTCGTGCGGGGCGCTCCGCCGCCCAGTACAATCTGGGCAAACAGCAGAATCACCGTCGCCGACAAGAGATATTTTACCCTAATTTTATCCAAAATCCCAAAAATTTTCCATACCTTTGCCGACAAGTCGGCAAAAACGCCCGGATCGAGGTCCTGTGTCCCTCCCGCCGCGTTTTCGGCCCGACAAAGATAGGTAAAAATTTATAGAAAGCTCACACTTGGTACCATTAAATATGCGCACACGACTTTTGCTGCTATTCGCCTTCGCGGCTGCAACTGTTCTTATGAACGTTGCGTCTGCGGGGAATATTGCGCACGGCGTCGAAGTCGTGGTCATCGACGCCGGGCACGGGGGAAAATTCCCCGGCGCGCACTACGGCGGGGTCTATGAAAAGGACCTCACGCTGAAGGTGGCGCTCAAACTCGGAAAGCTCGTCGAGGAGGGGATGCCGGGCGTGAAGGTGGTCTACACCCGCACGGCGGACAGGACTCTGGGGGCGGACCTGGCGGCCGACCTGCAGGCGCGGGCCGACATTGCCAACAAGGCCGGGGGCGACCTCTTCATCTCGATCCACGCCAACGCCGCGCCCCGGGCGACGGGCGTGCGGGGCGTCGAGACGCTGATCATGGGCGAGAGTTCGAAGGAGCAGCGCTACAACGAGAACGCCCTGTTCGAAAACAACCGCGAGGATCTGATCGACATGTCCGACGAGCGGACGGCGGCCATCGTGCGGGCTTACATTCAGAATCTCCAGTTCACCTACGGCGAATACAGCATGGCTTTCGCCCGCTGCATCCAGAACAGCTACCTCAAGGCGGGCCGCCATTCGCGCGGCATAAAGCCGCAGCTGCTACGGGTGCTCTATGCGACGGACATGCCGGGCGTGCTGACCGAGATCGGGTTCATGTCCAACCAGCAGGAACTGGCCTACATGAAGTCCGACAAGGGGCAGAACGAGATCGCCCGGTCGCTCTACCAGGCGATCCGCAACTATTCGGCCTATGTGCTCGGGACCCGGATGGCCGAGGAGGAGCAGGCCGCTGCCGCGAAACCGGCCGCTGAACAGTCTGCGGAAAAGTCAGCCGGAAAGGCCGCGGAAAAGAGCGTTGAAAAGCCTGCGGCAAAGTCCGCTGAAAAGACCGCAGCGGCGCAGCCCGCGGAGGGAAAGACCGCGACGGCCGCTCCGGTCAGAACCCCGGAGAAACCGGCCGTACAGCCCCTGCGCTATACGATTCAGGTGATGGCTTCGGCGTCGTCCGTGCCCCTCGCCTCGGCGCAGTTCCGCGCCTACCGCGGCAAGGTGAAGGAGTATGCGGCCGAGGGGCGGTTCCCCTATAAATACGGTGTGGGCGAGTACGGCACCCGTGAAGCCGCACAGCGGAAGCTGGCCGAGGTGCGCAAGGTATTTCCCGGGGCCTTCGTGGTCGCGTGCCGGGGTACGCAAATTGTAAAATAAAAGTACAGATATGAAAAGGGAAGTTAAAATCGGAATTTTCGGCGTGACGATGATCATTGCCGCGTGGGCCGGAATCCGGTTTTTGAAAGGATTCGACATTTTCAGCCGCAATTCGGTCTATTACGCCGCCTACGACCAGATCAACGGCGTGCAGGCGGCGTCGCCGATTATGATGAAAGGCGTCAAGATCGGTACGGTGACGGGCATTTCGTTCGATCCGCAGCGCAGCGACAACGTCGTGTTGCAGTTCACCATCAAACGTCAGTATCACATTCCGACCGACTCCGAGGCCAAGATTTACAGCAACGGGCTGATGGGCGGAAAGGCCATCGAAATCAACTACGGCACGGCGCGCACCTATCTCCAGAAGGGCGACACGCTGCGCTCGGTGCGCGAACGCGACCTGATGGACGTGGCCGGGTCGGAGCTGGATTTCTTCAAGCAGAAGGTGTCGCAGGTGACGGGCGACCTCTCGCGCACGCTGACCAATCTCAATCGCCTGATGGAGGCCAACGCGCAGAATATTTCCGGGACGTTGAGCCACCTGAACGCCATTACGGGCGACATGGCCGGCCTGCTCGACGCCGAGAAGCGCAACCTGAAAGCCGCCGTCGACGACCTTACGGAGTTCTCCGCGATGCTGGGCAGGAACACCCCGCGTGTGGACAGCATTGTCGGCAACCTGAACCGGATAACCGGAGAGCTGGCCGACGCCGGGTTCGCCCGCAGGCTTACGGACGCCGTGGACGAGGTGAACGGACTGCTGGCAAAGGTCGAGGTGGGCGAGGGGACCGTCGGCAAACTGATGAACGATCCTGCGCTCTACGATTCGCTGACCGAGGCCAGCGCTAATCTCGCCTCGCTGCTGGCCAACCTCGAGCAGTATCCCGGCCGTTACGTGCATTTCTCGCTTTTCGGGCGCAGTCCCGAGAAGATGCAGGAGAAGGCCGAGCGCAAAGCCGCCAAAGCTGCGGCCAGGGCCGAGCGGGACTCGGTGAAATTAAGAATTAAAAATTAAGAATTAAAAATTGGAAAGGAGCCGGCAGGAATGTTTTTCATCATGTCCCGTCCGGCCATATTGCCATATCGAGAGCGCAAAATGAATCTTCGGACGGTCGGCCAATTCTTAATTTTTCATTTTTAATTTTTCATTCCTCATGATTTACCCTGCTACATTCGAGCAAAAGATAGGTTTCGACCGGCTCCGCGAGCAGGTCGCGGCACGTTGCACCATGCGCGCCGCCCGCGAGCGGCTCGCCGCGGAGGGCTTTTCGACCTCTGCGCGCGAGATCGAACGGCGGCTGGCGCTCGCCGACGAAATGCGCCTGCTGCTGGATATGGAGCATGATTTCCCCGGGGGCGAGTACCCCGACGTCGATTACATCGTCGCCAAACTGCGCGTCGAAGGTTCGTTCCTCGACGTGGAGGAGGTCGTGACCCTGCGCCGGGCGCTGGCCGCAATCGGCGGCATCGTCTCGTTCATCATCAGCCGCGAGGAGCGTTATCCGGCCCTCCATGCCCGCACGCGGGGCGTTGCGGCCTTTCCGGAGATCGTGCAGCGCATCGACGGCATTCTCGACCGCTTCGGCCAGGTGAAGGACAACGCCTCGCCCGCCCTGCAGGAGATCCGCCGCTCCATCCGCGAACGCGAAGGGCAGGCGGCCAAGCGGTTGCAGGCCGTGCTGTCTGCGGCCAAGGGGGCGGGCATCGTCGATGCCGACGCCCAGATCTCGATCCGCGACGGCAAGGCCGTGATCCCGGTTTCGGCGGGCAACAAACGCAAACTGAACGGCTTTATCCACGACGAATCGGCGACGGGCAAAACCTTCTACGTCGAACCGGTCGAGGTGGTGGAGATCAACAACGAACTGCGCGAACTGGAGTACGCCGAGCGGCGCGAGGTGGTGCGCATCCTCACGGAGTTTACCGAAGCGATCCGTCCCGACGCGGGGCTGATCGCCGATTCGGGCGACTACCTGGCCGAGATCGACATGCTGCGCGCCAAGGGCCGCTGGGCCTCGGAGAACGGATGCGTGCGGCCGATCCTTTCGACGGACGACAGGCTGGTGCTGAAAAACGCCCGCCACCCGCTGTTGCAGCAGACGCTGCGGGCTGCGGGGCGCGAGATCGTGCCGCTGGATTTGCAGCTCGACCGTCGCAAGCGCATTCTCGTCATCTCGGGACCCAACGCCGGCGGCAAGTCGGTCTGCCTGAAAACCACGGGCATCGTGCAGTACATGTTCCAGTGCGGGTTTCCGGTTCCGGTCTCCGAGGTCTCGGAACTGCCGGTCTTCGAGAGCATTTTCATCGACATCGGCGACGAGCAGTCGATCGACAACGACCTGTCGACCTATTCGTCGCACCTGCTGAACATGAAGCACATGCTGGCGGGCGCTTCGGGCCGCACGCTGGTGCTGATCGACGAGTTCGGGTCGGGAACCGAGCCGGTCATCGGCGGGGCCATCGCCGAGGCGATCCTCGAGCGTCTGCTCGGCAGGGGGTGTTACGGCGTGATCACGACCCACTACGCCAATATCAAGTATTACGCCGCGTCGGTGGAGGGCATCGCCAACGGTGCGATGATGTTCGACGTGCAGAATATCCGGCCGCTGTTCCGGCTGGAAATGGGCAAGCCGGGCAGTTCGTTCGCCGTGGAGATCGCCCGCAAGATCGGGCTTCCGGAGGATATTATCCGTGCGGCGAGCGAGAAGGCCGGGTCGGATCACATCAATATCGAGAAACAGCTGCGCGAGATCGCCCGCGACAAGCATTACTGGGAGCAGAAGCGCGATCGCATCCGTCTGACGGACCGCAAGGTCGAGGAGTTGGAGCAGAACTATGCCGAGCAGCTGGCGAAGATCCGCGCCGAGCGGCAGGAGATTCTGAAAAAGGCCAAGCAGGAGGCCCGGCAGTTGATCGCCGACGCCAACAAACAGATAGAAAATACGATTAAAACCATCCGCGAGGCGCAGGCCGAGAAGGAGCTGACGCGGCTGGCGCGGCGCGAGCTGGACGACTTCCGCGAGGTGGTCGAGAAGGCCGACGAGGCCGGGAACGAAGCCGCCGTGGCCCGCGAGATCGAGCGTATCGAACGCCGCCGCCGACGGCGCGCCGAGCGCAGGGCGCAGCAGGGCGCGCAGCCGGCAGCCGGGGAGGCCGCTCCGCAGCCCGAAAAGCCGCGCGAAGTGGTCGCCGGGTCGAAAGTCCGCATGGCCGGGCAGGAGATGGTCGGCGTGGTGCAGTCGGTGAAGGGAAAGCGGGCGCAGGTGGCGTTCGGACAGATACTCACGACGGTGGACAAAGGGCTGCTGACGGTGGTTTCGAACAACGAATACCGCGAGGCGACACGCCCCGTTGCGGCCCGTACGGTGCTCTCGGTGGACATCTCGTCGCGCAAACTCAACTTCAAGGATCACATCGACGTGCGCGGCATGCGGGCCGCCGATGCGCTGGACGAGGTGCGCAACTTCATCGACGACGCGCTGATGGTGGGCGTGGGCACGGTGTCGATTCTCCACGGCAAGGGCACGGGGGCTTTGAAGGAGGAGATTCGCCGCTACCTGCGCACGGTGCCGGAGATCGCCTCGGCGGTCGACGAACATGCCGACCGGGGCGGTGCGGGAATTACGATCGTGACGTTTGATCTGTCGTGATTTTGCAGTCTGCGACTGCTGCTGTTCTTTGTACCTTTTGACCGCAAAAGGTACCCAAAGCTCTCCGCATGTCGCTTTACGCGGGATTGTCCTCCTGTCCGCGCTGAACGGGCGCAGTAAGATCAAGCCTTTACGGCGCAAAAACACGCGCCGTTTAGACTGTGGCGGCTCGGCAAACAGCACGCTGTCTGCCCTCGCCTGCGGACGCCTTTGCCAGCCTCCCGCTCCGGGCGCGCGGACCATCGGACGATCTCTTTCCGCTCCAAGCGATCATGCGGCGGTTTGAAACCGCTTTTAGGGGCGAGGGTAGGTTATTGCGATTCCGATTCCGTCCTGCGCAAGTACTCATAAAACAGGCGTCTTACGCCTGCGCCGCCGTTTGTGGCGAGTGATTCCGACTCGATGCCGGAGCCGTTGTAGGTGTAGGCATCCGTCGGAGAGTTTTTGGGAACCTTTTTGCGGAAAAAAGATACAAAGATCCGGCGACTATGTCGCGGCTTGAGTCTTTTTGACGACCAAAAAGCGGCAAAGAGCTGTAAATATTTTCGTACTTTTGGAAATGAAAGTACAAAAGATAAACCATTGGGTATTTTATGAAATATCGTCTTTCGCAAATCGCCGCCGTCGTGGGCGGCAGGTTCTCCGGAACGGACTGCGAAGTGCAGTCGGTGGTGACCGACAGCCGCTCGCTGACGTGCGAGCTTGGCTCGGGACCGGTGTTCGTCGCCATGTGCGGCGCGAACCACGATTCGCATGCGTTCGTGGCGCAGATGTATGCGCGCGGCGTGCGGGCTTTTATGGTCGAACGGCCTCTCGAAGCCCTGCCGGAGTGCGGTTACGTGGTTGTTGAAAACGCCATTGCGGCCTTGCAGTGTCTGGCGGCCTATCACCGGGCGCAGTTCCGGGGAACGGTGGTGGGCATCACCGGTTCGAACGGCAAGACGGTCATCAAGGAGTGGATTGCCGAGGAACTGCCCGCGGGGATGAAGTGCTACCGTTCGCCCAAGAGCTACAATTCGCAGCTGGGCGTGCCGCTGTCGGTGCTGATGATCGAGGGCGACGAGCAGCTGGCGCTGATCGAGGCGGGGATTTCGAAACCCGGGGAGATGGCGCGGCTGGAGCGCATCATCCGTCCCGACGTGGTGGTTTTCACCTCGATCGGCGACGCGCACCAGGAGAATTTCCTCAATCTGGAGCAGAAATGCGACGAAAAGATGGTTCTGGCCCACCGTGCCGAGACCATCGTTTACCACAGTTATTACGAGCCGCTGGGCCGCATGATCGCCTCGCGCTTCGCGGGGCGGAAGCTCTGCGACGCGGCCTCATGCCCCGAGGTCCCGGAGACGCTGATCGGCAACGAGGCGTCACGCCGCAACGCCCGGATCGTCGAGGCGTTCTGCGCGGCGATGGGCTATCCCGCGCCGTCGTTTACCGAAGCTCCCGAGGTCGCCATGCGTCTCGAAGTCAAGGACGGCATCAACGACTCGGTGCTGATCAACGACGCCTACAACCTCGATCTCAACTCGCTGGCCCTGGCGCTCGACTACCTGCACAACGTGGCGCTGTCGCGCCGCCGGACGCTCGTGCTGTCGGACATCGCGCAGAGCGGGCTGACCGACGACGAACTTTACGGCCGCGTGGCGGGAATGGTCGCGCGGGCAGGCATAGACACGCTCGTCGGCATCGGTCCCAAACTGAAGCGTTACGCCGCGCTGTTCGGCTGCGACAGGGAGTTTTACGCCTCGACCGACGAGTGCATCGGCCGCATCGGCCGCAGGGCCGTGGCCGGGCGTGCCGTCTTGTTGAAAGGCGCGCGGGAGTACCGTTTCGAGAAACTCGCGCATGCGCTGGCGCGCAAGAGCCACACGACGGTGCTGGAGGTCGATCTCGACGCCATGATCCACAACCTGAACTATTTCCGCTCGAAGCTCGACTTTCGGACCCGGCTCGTGGCGATGGTCAAGGCGGGTTCGTACGGCGCGGGGGATTTCGAGGTGGCGCAGATGCTCCAGCATCAGGGCGTCGACTACCTCGCCGTGGCGTTCGCCGACGAAGGCGTGCTGTTGCGCGAGCGGGGGATCACGATGCCCGTCGTGGTGCTGAATGCCGACGCCGACAGTTTCGACCAGATGATCGCCAACCGCCTCGAACCCGAGATATACAGTTTCCGTTCGCTCGCCGATTTCGCCGATGCGGTGTCGCATGCGGGCGAAACCCGCTATCCGGTTCACATCAAGCTCGATACGGGCATGCACCGGCTGGGATTCATGGAGGGGGAGATCGGGCGGTTGTGCGAGGTGCTGCCGACATTGCCCGCCGTGAAGGTGGCGTCGGTCTTTTCGCACCTGAACTGCGCCGACATGCCCGAAGAGGATGCCTACACCCGGGAGCAGATCGCGCGCTATGACCGCATGAGCGCCGCCGTAGCCGCGTCGCTGCCCTATTCCGTCATCCGCCATACGGCCAATTCGGCGGCCATCGAGCGATTCCCCGAGGCGCGGTTCGACATGTGCCGCCTCGGGCTGGGGCTTTACGGCTTCGGCTGGGAGCACAATGCGGGCCTGCGCCCGGTTTCGGCGCTCAAAACCCGCATCGTGCAGATCAAGCGTCTCGAAGCGGGCGACGCCGTGGGCTACGGGTGCGCCGGGAAATTGCTGCGGCCGACCGTGACGGCGACCGTGCCGATCGGTTACGCCGACGGGCTGGACCGCCATCTGGGATGCGGACGCTGGTCGATGCGTGTGGCCGGGCGGCCTGCGCCGATCGTGGGCCGCGTCTGCATGGACAGCTGCATGATCGACATCACGGACATTCCGGGCGTCGGCGAGGGCGACGAAGTGACGGTCTTCTCCGCCGAGCCGGGCAACGACCTCGAAACGATGGCCCGGGTGCTCGACACGATACCTTACGAGATTATGACGTCGGTCTCGTCGCGTGTGAAACGAATCTACCTCAAGGAATAAGGCGCGGAGCGCAATTCATAATTCAGAATTCACAATTCAGAATTATGCCTGCGAACCTAATTAATTATGCATTATGAATTCTGAATTTGGAATTTTATACCTGATTCCCTGTCCGATTTCGGACGAAACGGCGCCGTGGGACGTGCTGCCTGCGGCCAACCGGGCCGTGATGGATGCGCTGGACTACTTCATCGTCGAGAACACCCGCACGGCGCGGCGTTTCCTGTCGAAAGCCGGCATCGCGCGGCCCATCGGCGAACTGGAATTCCGCGAACTGAACGAGCACACCGCGGCCGGCCGCGAAATCGAGGAGCTGATCGCGCCGCTGCTCGAAGGCCGCTCGGCGGGGGTGATCTCCGAGGCGGGCGTGCCGGGCGTGGCGGATCCCGGGGCGCCGGTCGTCGGGGCGTGCCACCGCCGCGGCATCCGCGTCGTGCCGCTCGTCGGCCCGTCGTCGATCATTTTGGCGGTGATGGCCTCGGGACTCAACGGACAGTCGTTCGCTTTCAACGGCTACCTGCCCGTGAAGCCGCCCGAACGGACCCGGGCCATCCGTTTCTTCGAACGCCGTGCGCTGTCGGAGGGGCAGTCGCAGCTTTTCATCGAAGCTCCGTACCGCAACGTGAAGCTGATGGAGCAGTTGGTGCAGACGCTCGGAGACCAGACGCGCCTGACCGTCGCCGTGGACCTCACGGCTCCGGACGAGCGGATCGAGACCCATACGGCCGGGGAGTGGCGCCGCCGCCAGCTGCCCGAAATGAACAGGCGCCCGGCCATTTTCATCATCGGATAAGCGCCGCCTTGCCGCGAAGCGGCTTTGGGACGGTGGCGCGCAGGCCGGTTCGATGCCCGGCATGCAGGCATTGCCCTTGAAGACCGCCTCTTGGCCGGGTTGGTATGCAATTTGTTCGAATAAGAGGAGGAAAACTGAAAAATCACAAGATATGAAAAAAGAAAAAGTTTATAATGAGGCTGTTAGCGGCGACGAAGGGTTCGCCCCCGGCGATGGCTATCCGTCGTGCGACGGGGAGCCTTGTGCCAATGTGTCAGATGAAACCGACGAGGCGACTGACACATTGGCAGACGGTGAACCCGCTGCCGAAGCCGACGCAGCCAAGGCGCTCGAAGAGGCCGTGGCCCAGTGGCAGGACAAGTACGTCCGCCTGCAAGCCGAGTTCGACAACTACCGCAAGCGCACGCTCAAGGAGAAGATGGACCTGGTGCAGACCGGGGGCCGCGACGTGCTGCTGGAGATGCTGCCTGTGCGCGACGACGTGCAGCGCGCCGTGGACGCCATGCAGAAGAGCGACGATCTGGAGGCGCTGCGGGCGGGTGTGACGCTCATTTCACAGAAATTTACCGAGGCGCTCCGCCGCAAGGGCGTGACCGAGATCGAGGTGCTGGACAAGGAGTTCGACGCCGATTTTTCGGAGGCCGTTGCCCGGTTCGCCGCCGGCGACGAGAAGAAGGGCAAGGTCATCGACGTCGTTCAGACGGGTTACATGCTGGGCGAGAAGGTGCTGCGCTTCGCAAAAGTAGTTGTAGGAGAGTAAGACCATGGCAGAAAAAAGGGATTACTACGAAGTGCTGGGCGTTGCGAAGAACGCTAACGCAGACGAAATAAAGAAGGCCTACCGCAAAGCGGCCATCCAGTTCCACCCCGACAAAAACCCCGGGGACAAGGAGGCCGAGGAGAAATTCAAGGAGGCCGCAGAGGCCTACGACGTGCTGTCGAACCCCGACAAGCGCGCCCGTTACGACCAGTTCGGTCATGCCGGAATGAGCGGCGCGGCAGGCGGCGGGGCCGGCGGCTTCGGCGGCTTCGGCGGCGGAGGGTTCTCGATGGAGGACATCTTCTCGCAGTTCGGCGACATTTTCGGCGGCCATTTCGGGGGCGGATTCCGCTCGTCGAACGGCGGCGGGGGACGGCGCGTGAACCGCGGCTCGGATATCCGCGTGCGGGTCCGTCTGACGCTGGCCGAGATCGCCAACGGAGTTACGAAGAAACTCAAGATCAACAAGACCGTCGCCTGCGACAAGTGCGGCGGCTCGGGAGCCAGGGACGCCAATTCCTATTCGACCTGTTCGACCTGCAACGGCACGGGCTATGTGACGCGGGTGGAGAACACCTTCTTCGGCCGGATGCAGACGCAGGGCGTGTGCCCCACGTGCGGCGGCACGGGCAAGGTGATCACCGCGTCGTGCGACAAGTGCAAGGGCGAAGGCACGCTGCGCGGGCAGGAGGTCGTGGAGATCAAGATTCCGGCCGGCGTGGGCGAGGGCATGGTCCTCACCGTCACGGGCAAGGGCAACGCCGCGCGTCAGGGCGGCGTGAACGGCGACTTGCAGGTGATGATCGAGGAGGAGCGCAACCCCGAACTGGTGCGCGATGGCAACGATCTGATCCACAACCTGAACATCACCGTGACGACGGCCCTGTTGGGCGGTACGGTCGAGGTTCCGACGGTGGACGGGCGCGCCAAGATCAAGATCGCCCCGGGAACGCATGCCGGCAAGGTGCTGCGCCTGGGCGGCAAGGGACTGCCCGACGTGAACGGCTACGGCCGCGGCGACGAACTGGTGGTGGTGGACATCACCGTTCCGTCGAAACTCTCGGCCGAGGAGCGAAAACTCGTCGAGCAGCTGGCCGCGCAGCCCTCTTTCCAGAAGGCGGAGTCGGTCAAGAACCAGAATATTTTCGAACGGATGAAAAGCTTCTTCAGGTAATAATCCGGGATGCATTATCAATCGTTCGTACATTGATTCCGGCTTGTAATTGGCGGCGGAATGCCGCGTTTGCAAATCTGACCCACCCCTAAACCCCCGCCTGAGGCGGGGGCTTGTCGCAATGCAACCACAATAAAGAGAGTCATGCAATAAAATTGCGAAGATATTCGTATCTTTACAAAAAATAGAACGACCATGTTAGGCTTTACCCCTTTCAAACGGCACCCGAACAAATTCAATTACATCCCGCGTTATTACGACCCCGAGAAGGAGGCCCGTGAACAGCGCCGTGCCGAGTTGCGCGGCGAGCGCGCCGAGGATGCCGACCGCGAATACCAGCCCGGACAGTACATCCGCACCCAGCGCGAAGCCCGGGATGCGCGGCGTTCGGACGAGGAGGAGCGGGGGCGTATCCGTGTGCTGAAGATGGCCGCGGGGGCCGTGCTGGTGCTGCTTTTCATCTACCTGCTCTACCCGAAGCTGGCCGATGTGTTCCTGCGTGCGCGGACCGCACCCGCGACCGAAACGCAGCAGGTCGGGGAGGAGGAGTTCAATCCCTATGCGCCTATTAGGGTCGTTCCCAACGATTACGAGGAGTAAATGGCAGACAAGATCAGATTATTACCCGAGGTCGTTGCCAACCAGATCGCCGCGGGCGAGGTCGTCAACCGGCCCGCCTCGGTGGTGAAGGAGATGATGGAGAACGCCATCGACGCCGGGGCGACTTCGGTGAAGGTCAACTTCCGCGACGGCGGCAAGGACCTGATCCAGATCGTCGACGACGGCTGCGGCATGTCGCCCATCGACGCGCGCATGGCCTTCGACCGCCACGCCACGAGCAAGATCGGGGCCGTGGAGGATATTTACGCCCTGCACACGTTCGGATTCCGCGGCGAGGCTCTGGCTTCGATCGCCGCCGTGTCGCAGGTCGAACTGCGTACCCGGCAGGCCGGCGACGAGGTGGGTACGCAGACCGAGATCAACGGCGGGCAGTTCGCGGCGCAGAACCCGGTGATGTGTCCCGTGGGTTCGCAGTTCTTCGTGCGCAACCTTTTCTACAACGTCCCGGCGCGCCGCCGTTTTCTGGACAAGAGCACCACCTCGGCGTCGCAGATCAAGGCCGAGTTCCAGCGCATCGCGCTCTGTAACCCGCAGATCGCCTTCGAACTCTACGCCAACGACGCTCCGGTCTATACGTTGCAGGCCGGGTCGCTGGCGGGACGCATCGTCGACGTGGTGGGGCGTCACATCAAGCAGAACCTGCTGGAGGTCGAGGCCGACACTTCGATCGCCTGCATCGAGGGATATATCGGCCGTCCGGCTGCCGCCAAGAAACGCAACACGGAGCAATACCTTTTTGTCAACGGGCGCTTTTTCAAGAGCACCTATCTGACGAGCGCCATTCTGAAAGCCTACGAGAAGCTGATTCCCGAGAGCTGCCAGCCCTCCTATTTCCTCTACCTGACGCTCGATCCCGGGCGTATCGACGTCAACGTGCACCCGCAGAAAACCGAGGTCAAGTTCGCCGACGAGGAGGCCGTGTGGCAGATCGTCAACGCCGCCGTGCGCGAGACGCTGGCCAAAACGGGCGCCGTGCCGCTGATGGATTTCGACCGGGACAGCCCGGTGGAGATTCCCGTTTTGCAGAAAGGAGCCGTGTACAGCGAGCCGCTGGCCATGTCGAACAGCGACTACAACCCTTTCCGCGAGGAGTATATCGACCCTTCGGCGCCCGATCCCAACGAGGATTTCACGGGCTTCGACGTGCCGTACCGCGACGGCGGGGTCGTGTCGGACAACTCTGCCGCGGGATTCCGCACGGGCGGAGGCCGGAGCGCCGCGCCGTCGTTCCCGCAGGCCGCGGCGGGCGGATTCGCCCTGCCGGGTGCGGACGCCGGGGAGTTTGAGGAGTTCGAGTCGGGAGGCGGTTTCGAGATCACCCCTTCGGGCGGCGGATTCGACGACAGCGCCCTGGATTTCATCCCTTCGTCGGCCGCTCCCGAACAGCAGCGGTTCGACATGCCGCAGCGTCCGGAATTCACCGATGCGCTGCCGCTGCCGGGCGGTTATGTCGCCGCTCTGCTGGGCGGCCGCTTCGTAGTGGTCGACGTGCGGCGCGCCCGCGAGCGGATTCTTTACGAGGATTACCTCCGGATGCTGGGCAACGGCTCGTCGGTGAGCCAGCAGCTGCTGTTCCCCGAACGGCTGGTCCTTTCGGGCGACGAATACGCCCTGCTGGAGGAGAATGCCGTGGAGTTCGCTGCCCTGGGCTTCGACATCGACTTCTGCGGCGAAGGGACCGTCGAAGTGAGGGGCACGCCCGCCGACATGCCCGCCGACGCCGTGGACCGGCTGCTGTTCGACCTGTTGCAGGCCTTTGCGACTCCGGTGTCGCTCTCCGATGTGCGGCGCGAGAAGATCGCCGGCGTGATGGCCCGCTCCGGCGCCAAGGGTGCGGGGCGGACCTTGTCGCGCGAGGAGGCCGCGGCGCTGCTCGCACAGCTGGCCGACACGGGCAGTTTCAGTTTTTCGCCCTCGGGCAAGGCGATCACCGCCGAGATCACGCCGGAAGATTTGCGCGCCAAGTTGGGATAATCCGGCGGAAAAGAGTTACATTTGCAAAAATTAAAACGCATGAACCGCTATTTTCAGACCCCTCCGGTGGTCAAGAATTTGATAATCATTAATGTACTGGTTTACATGGCCACGGCGCTGCTGCCCGTCGGCGACACGATTATGCAGTATTGCGCCCTGTCGCTGGGAACGCCCTATTTCCATACCTACCAGTTCATCACCTACATGTTCCTGCATGCCAATTTCGAACATATCTTCTTCAACATGTTCGCATTGTGGATGTTCGGGCGTACGCTCGAATACGAACTCGGCTCGCAGCGTTTCCTGACCTTCTACATGGTCTGCGGCGTGGGTGCGGCGCTGATCCAGTACCTCACGGCGCTGGCGTTCGGCGAGCTGCCGCTGCTGCTGGTCGGCGCGTCGGGCGCGGTGATGGGCCTGCTGCTGGCGTTCGGCGTGATGCATCCCAATGCGGTCATCATGCTGCTGATTCCGCCTATTCCGATGAAGGCCAAGTGGTTCGTCATCATTTATGCCGTCATCGAGCTGTTCCTCGGATGGAGGGGCGTGGGCAACGTGGCCCATTTCGCCCATGTGGGCGGCATGCTGTGGGGATTCCTGCTGCTGCATTGGTGGAAACGCCGGGGAACGATCCGTTTTTAGACGATGGCTCCCGATTACTATAACGGATACGGGGGAGGCCCTTCGGGGAAACGGCGCCGCAGTCTCGTCATGCGGCTCGTCGACCTGGCGCTGACGCTCGTGACGCTGGCCGTGGGTGCGACGATGGTTCTCACCTATTTCGTCCCCTATGTCGATCCGGGCAGCGTGTGGTTCTTTCCCGTACTGGGGCTGGCCGCTCCGGCGGTCTATGTCGCGTCGGTCGTGCTGATGCTCTACTGGATCATCCGCTGGCGCTGGGTGTGCGCCGGGGCGATGCTGGTCGTCGTCGTGGCGGGGCTTTTCAAGGTCTCGCTCTTCTGGCGTCCCGAAATCCGCCGCAGCTATGCCACGGAGACGGCCTTCGACCGCGCTGCTGTCAAGGTTATGAGCTACAACGTGCGCAGTTTCTACGGCGAGGACGGCCGGAGCAGCGTCGACGACATCCTGCGCCTGATCGAGGAGCAGGCTCCGGACCTGATCTGCCTCCAGGAGTTCAATGCCCGCCTCGCGGAGCAGTCCGAGGAGTTTTCGCTGCTGGGCGAGAAGTACGAGATCGCGCACTTCGGACGCACGCAGGCCCCGGATTCGGTCTACGGCTCGACGCTGACCATCTTGAGCAAATACCGCATCCTGCGTTCGGACACCGTGCTGACGCCTTCGTCTTCGGTCTGGGCCGACGTGATTGTGGGCGAGGACACCGTGCGGGTTTTCAACAACCACCTGCGCTCGACGGCCATCAACGCTTCGGACAACCAGTTCATCACCAGCCATCAGTTTCTCTCGGACACGGCGCGCGAGACCAAAATCCGCAGTATCGTGACCCGTTTGCGCGAGAATAGCGTGCTTCGGGCCGCGCAGGTCGACAGCATCGCGCAGGTCGTGGGTGCGACGCGCACGCGGCGGATCGTCTGCGGCGATTTCAACGATACGCCCATGTCGTATGTCTACCGCACGATGGCGCGGGGGCTGCGCGACGCCTTCCGTGAGTGCGGGTCGGGCTATTCGCATACGTTCCGCGGTTTCTACAACACGCTGCGCATCGACTACGTGTTGAGCGGCGGTTTCGAACCGCTCTCCTACGAGGTGCTTCCGGTCGACTATTCGGACCACCATCCCGTCGTCGTGCGGCTTCGGAAAAGTTCCTGACGAATTACCCGGAAAACGGGATGCCCCGGCGGAGACACTCTTTCCGCCCGTTTTAATTTGCCGGCAGGTGTTGTCCGGAACGATTTTTTTGCTATCTTGTGGAAAAATTCAGCCAATCGTTCGCCATGATCCGATCCCTTCCGCTCGTAAGGAGAACGCTTCTCCTCTCCGTATGTGGGCTGTTCCTTTTCTCCTGCCGGCTTTTTGCCGGAAATCCGTTGCTGATGCCTTCCGAAGCCCCTTACGGGGCGCCCCGCTTCGACCGTATCCATGCCGCCGACATCATGCCCGCCATTGAGGAGGGCATCCGCGCCTACAAGGCCGGGATTGCGAAAATCAGGGCGCTGGACCCCGCGGAGGCGACTTTCGAAAACGTCGTCGTGCCGCTCGACCGTGCCGACAGCCTGCTGGACGTTCCGCGCGCGGTGCTGGGTTACCTGAAATCGAATTTCGGGGGCGACTCCGTCATCCGGATCTCTCTGGAATCCGCGCAGCTGACCGGAGAGGCATACGACGCCGTGACGCTCGACACGGCGATCTTCCGCCTGGTGAAGGCCGTCTACGACCGGCGCGATGCGGCCGGGCTGGATTCGCTCCAGCTGCGGACGCTCGGCAAGGTCTACCGGAGCTACATCCGCGGCGGGGCGCTCTGCACGCCCGGGCAGAAGGTGCGGCTCAAAGAGCTGAACCGCGAGATTTCGCTCAAACGCATCCGCCACGGACAGAACATCACGCAGGCGACCCAGGAGTTCGTCCTGTACGTGCAGGACAGCAGCCTGCTCGACGGGCTTGCGGGGACGACCCGGCAGCGTTTCGCCCGCAATGCGGCCCGGCAGGGGCATCAGGGCGTCTGGGTCGTCGGGTTCACGAGCGGCGACTATGCGTCGGTCATGGCTTCGGCCACGAACCGCGACCTGCGCAGGAGACTCTACGAGGCCTACACCTCGCGCTGCATGGACGGGAAGTACGACAACCGCCAGTTGTCGGTCGACATCGTCAACCTGCGTCTCGAACGGGCCCGGATGCTGGGATACGAGAACTATGCCGCCTACACGCTGGAGACGAACATGGCCGGGACGCCCGAAAAGGTCCGCGAACTGCTGCTGCCGCTCAAGGACGCTGCCGCGGGGAAGGGGCGTGCGGAGCGTGCCGAACTGGAGGCTTTCGCCGTGAAATACGAGCGGGATTCGGCCTTCCGGCTGGAACCGTGGGACGTGGCCTTCTATTCGGGCAAGCTGCGCAAGGCGAAATTCGGGTCCGAACTGGGGCGCATGCGCAACTACCTGCTTTTCGACAATGTGCTCAACGACGGCGTTTTCTATGTGGCCAACCGTCTTTTCGGAATCACGCTGACGCAGCGCACGGACATTCCCGTTTTCCACCCCGACGTGCTGACCTTCGAGGCGAAAGACGCCGAAGGCCGCCCCCTCGGACTGCTTTATCTGGATTGCTTCGTCCGCAAGGGCAAACGCGGCGGCGCGTGGTGCTCGCGCCTGCGCGGGTATTCGTGCGCCGGAGAGCGGGAGGTGCTGCCGCTGGTGACCATCAGCTGCAACTTCGCGCGTGCGGCCGAAGGCAGGCCGCAGCTGCTGTCGGCCTCCGAGGTCAAGACTCTCTTCCACGAATTCGGACACGCCCTGGCGGGCTTCTTCTCGCGCGGGCCGTATCCCCAGGTGACGGGCAGTTTCCCGCGCGACATGGTCGAACTGCCCTCGCAGCTGAACGAGCATTGGGCCTGGGAGCCGGAGGTGATGAAACACTACGCCCGCGATTACGAGACGGGGCGTCCGATTCCCGATGCGCTGATCGCGAAGTTCAAGGAGTCGGAAAACTTCCTGAAGGGGCTTTACCTGACCGATTTCTATGCCACCGCGCTGCTCGACCTCGAATGGCACACCGTGCTGCGGCCGGTCGAAGGGTGCGACGTGGCGGCTTTCGAACGGGCGTTCCTGAAACGTTACGACTTCCCGGAGCATACCGCTTTACGCTTCCGGACGACCTATTACAACCACATCTTCGCCAGCAGTTACCCCGCGCAGTACTACTCCTACACGTGGTCGGCGGTGCTGGACACCGATGCCTTCGCGGCATTCACCGGCACGGGCGATATTTTCGATTCCGAAACCGCGCGCCGTTACCGCCGCCATATCCTGACCGAAGCGGGCTATGACGAGCCGATGGCGCAGTACGTGCGTTTCCGCGGCGCCGTGCCCGACGTGAAGCCCCTGATGCGCCGTTACGGGCTGGCGGAATAGCGGCCCGGCGGAACGGAACAGCCCCGGCTCATCGGGCCGGGGCTGTTCCGTTCGGTCACTCTCCGATCTTCTTGCGCGGGTGGACCATGTTTTCGGGTTGCAGCACCTTGTGCAACTCCTCTTCGCTCATCAGCTTATGCTCGAGTACGAGGTCGTAGATGCCCTTGCCGGTTTTGAGGGCCTCCTTGGCCAGCATGCTCGACGTTTCGTAGCCCAGATAGGGGTTGAGCGCAGTCACCAGCCCGATGCTGTTAAAGACCATCCGGCGGCAGACCTCCTCGTTGGCCGTGATGCCGGCGATGCACTTCTCGCGCAGCGTGTTCATGGCGTTGATCAGCATTTCGATGCTCTCGAACAGGCAGTGGACGATGATCGGCTCCATGACGTTCAGTTCGAGCTGTCCGGCTTCCGATGCGATCGTCACGGTGAGGTCGTTGCCGATCACGCGGAACGCTACCTGGTTGACGACTTCGGGGATCACGGGGTTGACCTTGCCCGGCATGATCGACGATCCCGGCTGGCGCGGCGGGAGGTTGATCTCGTTCAGCCCGCAGCGGGGACCCGACGAGAGCAGCCGCAGGTCGTTGCAGATTTTCGAGAGTTTCACCGCAAGGCGTTTCTGGGCCGAGGAGTTCATAATGAAGGCGCCCGTGTCGCTCGTGGCCTCGATCATGTTCGACGCCTCGACGAGCGGCAGTCCGGTGATCTCGCGCAGGTAACGGGTGCAAAGCCCGGCGTAGTCGGGGTCGGCGTTGATGCCCGTTCCGATGGCCGTGGCCCCCATGTTGATTTCGAAGAAAAGTTTCATGTTGGCCGTCAGCCGCTCGGTCTCCTCGGTGAGGTTGGCGGCGTAGGCTTCGAACTCCTGTCCGAGGGTCATCGGCACGGCGTCCTGAAGCTGCGTGCGGCCCATCTTGATGATGCCGGAGAACTCCTCGCCCTTGGCGTGGAACGCCGCGATGAGTTCGCGCAGCGAGGCCACCAGTTTCTCGATGCTGCGCACCAGTGCGATCCTCACGGCCGTGGGGTAGGCGTCGTTGGTCGACTGCGAGAGGTTGACGTGGTTGTTGGGGTGGCAGAACTGATATTCGCCCTTTTCATGGCCGAGGAGTTCGAGCGCCCGGTTGGCGATCACCTCGTTGGCGTTCATGTTGGTCGACGTGCCGGCGCCGCCCTGCACCATGTCGACGACGAACTGCTCCTCGAGTTTGCCTGCGCGCAGCTCCTCGCAGGCCCGGATGATCGCGTCGGCGATCGCCGGGTCGAGCAGTCCCAGGTCGCGGTTGGCCATCGCGGCGCCCTGCTTGACGTCGGCCAGGGCGCGGATCAGCTCCGGGAAGAAGTTGAGCCGCACGCGGCTGATGTGGAAATTCTCCACCGCGCGCATGGTCTGCACGCCGAAATAATACTCCGCCGGGATTTCCATTTCGCCCAGCAGATCGTGTTCACGACGGGTTTTGCCCGAAAGTCTGATTTCCGTAAAGTCCATGATCGGTATGTTTTTATTAAAGGTACGCAAAAGCGGGGTGGGGTCCAAGCCGAATCGGGCACGGTCCGGTAAGACGTTCCGACATCAAATATAATGCTTTTTCCGCCACTTTGTCAAAACAAAAAATCTTGTTAACTTTGTATTCGCTCCGCGGGGTCGCAGAATTCGGCGGCGGACGAACGCAGAACCGAAAAACAAATAAAGAATATGATTTTAGACTCTCTGAAAAACAGCGCGCTTTACTACGGCGTAAGCCCGCGCATGAAACAGGCTTTCGAACTGATCGCCTCGACCGACTGGACGACGATGGAACCGGGTATTCACGAACTCGACGGCAAGGACATCTACGTCAACGTCATGGAGCGCGAGCTGAAACAGAAGCCCGACGCCAAACTCGAAATCCACAACGAGTACATCGACATCCAGGTTCTCATCCGGGGCGAGGAGGAGTCCTTCGGCTGGAGCGAGCGCAGGGAGCTCAAGAAGCCGCTGGGCGAATTCAGCGTCGAGAATGACATCCAGCTCTTCGACGACGTGCCGCAGACCTATTACACGATGCGTCCGGGGCAGTTTACGGTGCTTTTCCCCGAGGACGGGCACGCCCCGATGGTGGGCGAGGGCACGGTGCGCAAGATCATCGTCAAGGTGCGCAGGTAGACGCAGTCCATACCTTCCGGGCCGGGATTTCCCGGCCTTTTTTGTGCCGTCCGGCTGGCCTGCATGGCCGGTCGGGGGCGGAGAACGGCTTCGTCCGACCTCCGGCCGGAAATGAATTGAAATGAATTGAAAGAAAACCGCCGCGAACTTGCTTGTCTTCCGGATTTGTACTAAATTTGTGGTACGGGTATTTCCGTACGCTATGAAAACATCGGTCTTCATATTCCTCTTTCTGCTGGTCTCCTCCCTCTCGTCCGTCATGGATTCGGGGGCGAAGTCCGGAGTGCCGGCTGCGGCTGCGGTCCGGCAGACGGCGGAATGTTTCCTTGCCGGTTTCAAATACGGGGACTGCGTGGCGACGGAGACCGTCCGGACGGCCGTGCCTTGCCCCGTGCGGTCGCTGCGCAAGCCGGTGGAAGGTCCGCAGCGGGTGTCGGGCGGCGACCGTGACGTCTGCTCCGGGCGGCATTTCCCGCTGGCGCAGGGCTGCTGCACGAAATACGTCGTCTCTTCTTTATTGCGCGGCGGGCAGACCGCCCTGCCTTTCCATCGCGCCGACTACCTCCGGTTCGGCGTTCTGGTCATTTAGCCGTCAAATCCTTTCGCTTTCAAGCGTATGATGCCGTCCGTGCATCGTACGTCGGATTTCCGTGTGCGGACTCCGGGCTGTCGCACCGACGCCGGTGCGGCGAACGACGTTCGGCATGCTTTGCCGCATGCGCAGAATGTTCCGGCACACCCAATGGCAAAACTTTGACGAATGTAAAAAAATGGATTTGATGCATATGATCGGGGAGACGTCGCTGATGATGGGCTTCACGTTTATCGTGGGAATGGCCTTCGCGTACGTACTCAAACTGATGACGTTTTTCTTTTCCCGGCTTAACGGAACGGAGATCTCCGCGCTGTTGAGAAAAGGCCGCATATGGGGCCGCGCCTACCGCATGGACATTGCGCGTACCGACCGCTACATCCGTTCGGTCGCCCGGATCGGCGGGGATGTTTCCGCCGATCCGGATGCGGACCATGCGATGGACGCTCTGGCCGAATACCACCTCGGCACCCCCGGGGATGCCGCACGGCAGGACAGCGAGATGACCCGTTTATACGAACTGCACCATGGAACGGTTTGATCTTGGCAATATTTTCCAGGGAATCTCGACCCTGCTGCAAGCCGATTCCGCGATCATGTATGCGCGTATCGGGTTAATACTGTTGGGTATCCTGCTGGTTTACCTGGGGCGCAGGGGCGTGCTCGAACCGCTGGTGATGATTCCGATGGGGCTGGGCATGGCGGCGGTGAACGCCGGGGTGCTGATTTTTCCGGGCGGCATGCACGGCAACCTGTTTCTGGACCCCATGGTCACGGAAACCGACCAGCTGATGAACATTTTGCAGATCGACTTCCTGCAACCGATCTACACCTTCACGTTCAGCAACGGACTGATAGCCTGTCTGATTTTCATGGGCATCGGGACGATGCTCGACATCAATTTCGTGCTGGCGAAGCCCTTGCAGAGCATGTTCCTCGCGCTGTGCGCCGAGCTGGGCACGTTCGCCGTGCTGCCGATCGCCTATTCGATGGGATTGAGTCCCAGCGACAGCGCCTCGATCGCGATGGTCGGCGGGGCCGACGGGCCGATGGTGCTTTTCACCTCGCTCAACCTCTCGAAGGAGATCTTCGTGCCGATCACCGTCGTCGCCTATCTCTATCTCGGCCTGACCTACGGCGGCTATCCCTACCTGGTGCGGGCGATGGTCCCCAAGCGTCTGCGCGCCATCAAGATGAAACCGGCGAAGAAACCGGTGAAGCAGTACAGCGCCGCGACCAAGATTTCGTTCGCCGTGGTGATGTGCGTGATCCTGTGCCTGCTCTTCCCGGTGGCCGCTCCGCTCTTCTTCTCGCTCTTCATCGGTGTGGTGATCAAGGAGTCGGGACTCAAGCATGTGAACGATTTCATCAGCGGACCGATGCTCTACGGTTCGACTTTTTTCTTGGGAATCCTGCTGGGCGTGCTGTGCGACGCGCACACGCTGCTCGACCCCACGGTGCTCAAACTGCTCGTCCTGGGGATTCTCGCCCTGCTGATTTCGGGCATCGGGGGCATTTTGGGCGGTTACCTCATGTATTTCTTCAAGCGGGGCAATTTCAACCCCGTCATCGGTATCGCCGCCGTCAGCTGCGTGCCCACGACGGCCAAGGTCGCGCAGAAGATCGTCGCGCACGACAACCCCTCGTCGATGATCCTGCCCGACGCGCTGGGAGCCAATATCATGGGCGTCATCACGTCGGCCATCATCGCAGCGATCTACGTGACGGTGGTTCCGATGCTGTGATCCGAAAGAGAACCGGCCCGCGGGAAGCGGGCCGGTTTTTTATTTTCCGATGCCGAAGTAGCGGAATCCCGCCGCTTCGACCTCGGGCTTGTCGAAAATGTTGCGGCCGTCGACGACCGCGTCGCCGCGCATCGTTGCGTTCAGCTGCGACCAGTCGGGCATGCGCAGTTCTTTCCATTCGGTCATCAGAGCCACCGCGTCGGCCCCTTCGGCGGCTTCGTACATCGTCCGGACGTAACGGATCGGTTTGTCTTTCATCCGGCGCTGCGCTTCCGGTATCGCCACGGGATCATAGGCCCGCACTTCGGCTCCGGCATCGAGCAGGCGGCCGATCACCACCGTTGCCGGAGCTTCGCGCATGTCGTCGGTCTCGGGCTTGAAGGCCAGCCCCCAGATTGCGACGACCTTGCCCCGCAGGTCGCCCAACGCGGTCTGCAATTTCTCGAAAACAATCCCTTTCTGCTGCTCGTTGACCCGCTCGACGGCCTCGATGACCTGCATCGTGTAGCCGTGTTCCCGGGCCGTGTGGGCCAGTGCCTTCACGTCCTTCGGGAAGCATGAACCGCCGTAGCCGCAGCCGGGGTAGAGGAACTTGTTGCCGATGCGGGCGTCGGAGCCGATGCCCTTGCGGACCATCTCCACGTCGGCGCCCACGCGGTCGCACAGGTTGGCGATCTCGTTCATAAACGAAATGCGCGTCGCGAGCATGGCGTTGGCTGCATATTTGGTCATCTCGGCCGAGGGAATGTCCATGAACAGCACGCGGAAATTGGTGATCAGGAACGGCCGGTAGAGCTTGGCCATCAGCTTGCGCGCCCGTTCGCTGTCGACGCCCACGACCACGCGGTCGGGCGACATGAAGTCCTTGATCGCCGCACCTTCCTTCAGGAATTCGGGGTTCGAGGCGACGTCGAACGGGACCTTGCAGCCGCGCTTCTCGAGTTCCTCCTCGATCACGGCGCGCACTTTCTGCGCCGTGCCCACGGGGACGGTGCTCTTGGTGACCAGCACGGTGTATTTCCGGATGTGGCGACCGAAGGTGCGGGCCACGTCGAGAACGTATTTCAGGTCGGCCGAACCGTCCTCGTCGGGCGGGGTTCCGACGGCCGAGAAGACCACCTCGACATGGGGCAGGCACTCCGTGAGGTCGGTGGTGAAGTGCAGGCGTCCCGCCTCCACGTTGCGCCGCACAAGCTCCTCAAGTCCCGGCTCGTAGATCGGGATAACGCCTGCGTTCAGACCCTCTATCTTTTCGGCGTCTATGTCCACGCAGGTGATGTCGAGTCCCATTTCGGCGAAGCAGGCCCCCGATACGAGTCCTACGTAACCCGTTCCCACGATTGCAATTTTCATCATAATTCCTGGAGTTTTTTTCTTTCGGAATGTAAATATAGTCTTTTTTTCGAAATATCCCCGCCGCAGCACGAAAAAGGGCGGTCCGAAGACCGCCCCTGCGTCGTTCTATTTTCCGCACCTGCATCCGGCGACAGCCTCCGCCAGCGTTGCGCAGGGATCGCACATCTCGTGCGAGTAGCCCTGTTTCATCTCCACGGGATCGCACAGGGGTTCCCACTTCATCTTCTGGGCGAACTCCGCGAGCAGGCGCACCGAGGCTCCGGCCCAGCAGAACGAACCGAACCAGCCGAATCTGCGCCGGGGAATGCCGCGCGCGGCGATGCGGTCGAGCAGTTCGGCCACGGGCGGGAACAGGTTGCCGTTGTAGGTCGGGCCGCCGACGATCAGCGTGTCGAAACGGAAAACGTCGCGCAGGACCACCGACGGGTCGGCGTAGGAGAGGTTGTAGACCCGGATCGGGCCGACCTCCCGCGAGGCCAGTTCGCGCGCGATGCGCTCGGCCATCTGCTCCGTGTTGCCGTACATCGAGGCGTAGGCCACGACCACGCCCGGTTCGCCTTCGTAGCGGCTCAGACGGTCGTAAATATCCAGAACCTTTGCGATCTGCCGCTGCCATACGGGTCCGTGCGTCGAACAGATCGTCCCGACGGGCAGCGTGCGGACCTTCTGGAGCGCCTTCTGCACGGGACCGCCGTACTTGCCCACGATGCAGGCGTAGTAGCGGCGCATCTCGTCCCAGTAGCGGTCGGTCTCGACCTGCGAATCGGTGATGCCGCCGTCGAGCGCCCCGAACGTGCCGAAGGCGTCGCCGGAGAAGAGCGTCCGGTCGCCGGCGCACCACGTGACCATCGTCTCGGGCCAGTGCACCATCGGGATCATGTGGAACGACAGCGTCTTGCCGCCCAGATCGAGCGTGTCGCCCTCCTTGACCTCGACCGTGCCCCCGGCGATGCCGTAAAACCCTTCGATCATCTGGAGCGTCTTGGCATTGCCGACGATCTCGATGTCGGGATAGATGCGGCGCAGCGCCGCGATCGACGACGAGTGGTCGGGTTCCATGTGGTTGACGACCAAATAATCAATCTTCCTTTCGCCGATGGCCTCGCGGATGTTGGCTTCGAGGCGGCTGCCGAAGGACTCTTCGACGGTGTCGATCAGGGCGATCTTTTCGCCTGCGACCAGATAGGCGTTGTACGACACGCCCATCGGAAGCGACCAGAGGGCTTCGAAGCGCGTGGTGGTGCGGTCATTGACCCCGACGTAGTGGATGCCGGGAAGTATTTCGGTAATTGCCATAAACCTTTTTTGTTTTGTTTTGGCACAAATTTACGAAAAATATTTTTCCGGTGCTACTGCCGGCTTTTTTATTGCTCCGGCAAGTTGCATGCCGGGGTGCGGAAGAGTCCCGTGCGCGGCGAGGCCTTCGCCCGGAAACAAAACGCCGCAACCCGGTGAAGGGTTGCGGCGCATGCCGGCAGGACGGCGGTTCAGAGGAACCGCGGCATATCTTCGGCCCTGCTTTGGGGTGTGGACTCCAGCGCGCCGGAGATGATCTCCGACGGGATTTCGGCCTTGACGAAGACCGAGACGTCGCTCGTGCTCGAAGTGCTGGTCAGCGTCATCCGTGTTCCGTCTGCGTTGAACGAAACCCGGTACGAGGCGCTTCCCCACGGGGTGTTGTCGCTGTACCGGCCGCTGAGCGTGGGTTTGTCGTAGGAATACGTGCCGTCCAGATGGACGTATTCGGGCTTGTAGAGCCGCTGGTAGATGTCGAACGAACCGGACTCGCTGAACGAGAGGTAGACGTCGGCGGACTGGAGCGAACTCCACGAAACCAGATGCCAGCTGCCGACGACGTTGCCGTCGCCCTCGGGTTCGGGCGTATCCTTGGACGAATCGCCGCACCCGGTCAGCGCGAACGCCGCGGCGAGGCCGATCAATAACAGTTTGATGCTTTTCATAATGTGTCCTTGTTTTTATAACCAACCTCCGTTCTGGGAATGAACCTCACGTGCGATGAAGGCGAATTCCTTCGTGATCGGCATGCCGTTCATTCCGCTGTTGTTGCCGTTTCCGGCGAGCAGCTTGATCCGGACCACCGCCGAACCGGGTTTGGTGCACTTGAGGATGATCTGGTTGGCGAATATGGTCGGGTTCGCCGAAATGCCCAGCCGGTCCATGTCTTCGGCCGAAATGGAGATTTCCGTAATCTTCAGGTCCAGATTTCCGCCGCCGAGGTACGGTTGCAGGCTCAGCGTGTACTGGCTGCCGACAGGAATCGGGATGCAGGTGATGCCGCGGACGTTCATCAGCACCTGGTAGGCGTCGATGTAACCCGTGCCCATCCCCTTTTTGTACTGCGACAGGTCGAGCGTCGCCAGGCTGCCCTTGTCGGTGACATACTGTTTCGTCCCGGTGCAGTATTGGTTGATGTCGTTTACCGATGTCAGCAGCAGTGTCGTGAATTCGTTCTGGGTGAAGGTCTTGCCGAGTTGCAGCGCATAGGACAGCCCGAGCGCCGCCACGCCCGAAACGTGGGGGCAGGCCATCGACGTGCCCTGCATGTAGCCGTACTTTCCGCCGTTGACGGTCGATAACACCTCGGACGCTCCGGTCTTTATGTTTTCCAGATACGACTGGTAGGCGTCGCCGCCGGGAGCCGCAATGTTGCAGCCGGGGCCGTAGTCGGTGTAGTAGGCCGGGGTGTAGTCGCACGACATGGCCGTTACGGAGATGTAGTCGCGGTAAGCGCCGGGGTAGCTCGACATGCCGGTCATGTCGTTGCCGGCGGCGAATATGGCCAGTCCGCCGCTGACGGCCGCACAGTTCTGTTTGGCGATGAAGTAGTCGATGGCCTGCTTCTCGGCGCTGGCGCCGCTGGAATAGGCCGCGTCGGAGGTTACCGAGCCGGCAGGGTAGCCGTAGCTGCACTGGATGATCGCCGCGCCGTTGTCGGCGGCGTATTTGATGGCCTTGGCCGACGTGGCCGCGTCGCCGCCGTCTTTGTCGTGGAAAATCTGACAGGACATGATCTTCACGCCGTCGTTTTTGCCCGAGCCGCCTGCGATGCCTGCGACGCCCGTGCCGTTGTTGTTCACGGCTGCGACCGTTCCTGCCACGTGCGTGCCGTGGTCCGGTGCATCGCCTTTGGTGCTGATGGTCAGCGTTGTATTGTCGACGAAGTTGAACCCGTGTATGTCGTCGGCATAGCCGTTCGAGTCGTCGTCACGGCCTTCCGAGCCGTTCAGTTCGGCGGTGTTGGTCCACATGTTGGCGGCCAGGTCGGGATGGTCCCACTGCACGCAGTTGTCCACGACCGCGACGATAACGCGCGGGTCGCCCGTGCAGAGCTGCCAAGCCTCGTCGCAGTTGACATCGGCTCCCGCCTTGATCTTCGAATAGATCGACTTGTCGCCGGTGTTGATGTAGTGCCATTGTTTGCCCAGGTGGGGATCGTTGAACCCGACGGCCGCACGGGTCTGCGGCGCCGCGCCGGTTTCGGCCAGCGGGATGACCCGGCCTTCGTGCACGTGCATCAGCTGCTGGTTGAATTCCACCTTGCTCACTTCGGCGATCCGGGCCATGTCGAGGGCCGCCTTGTCGAGATCGGCGGCATCATCGAACTCCACGACGTACCAGCGGTGCAGGCCGGCGGCGCGCGTGCGCTCCTCGTTCCGTTCGTCTACCGGGAACAGACGCTGTAACGCCTTTACCCCGATGCTGCCGAGCACGGCGTCGAAATCGGCGATGCCCGAACGGGTGGCGACGCCGCCCGAACGCGTAACCTGCATGACCGACGATTCGATGCCCGCTACGGCCTCTTCGCCGAAGCAGACCAGCAGTTCGCCCCTGACGGCGTTCTTCGACGAGAATACGAGTTTGGAGGCCGCTTTCGCTTCCGGTTCGGGACCCGTCGCCTGCTCCGTCGCATCCTTGGTGCACGACCCCAGGGCGAGCGCCGCAGACAGGAGCAGCAGGCTCCATAAAGTTGTTGTCCTTGTCATAATCTTATAATCCTAATATTAGTGCATGTCGTGACCGGTGTTTCGTTTCATTGGACCACAGAACCCGACACGGTCGCTCGGACTGTGTCGGGTCGTGTGGAACAATATGCGTCGGTTATTTCAAAACCGGAAGGTTTTCGCGGATTTTGAAATCGGCGCGGCGGCCGATCTGTTTCGGCAGCGGCTCGCATTTCGCCGTCTTCACGCTCAACGTGCGGACGCCGTGGTTCGTGTTGTCGCTGTTCCTGACGAATGTGGTGTTCATCTGGAGGCCGCGGCTGTCGAGCGACTTCCCGATGTGGCCCGGAACACGGACGCTGCTGAACGGGATCTTCGTGCGGACGCCCTGAACTTTGGCTGCGGATGCTGCGGATGTCGTTCCGCTCTGCTTCGTGATGGTCGTTCCGTCGGCATAGTATGCTGCCAAGGCTCCGATGATCTCGTTGACGGTGAAATCAGCAACGGGAACCTCGACGTCGGTCGTCAGCGCTGAAACTTGTTTCGACGCCGGATCGATCGTCAATACGATCGGATCGCTGCCTTCGCTCTCTTCGGTTGCGAACGAGAAGATACCGTAACCGCGGGACTGGTCCGGAGTGAGCGCCTCCGTGAATTTGCCGAGCAGGTTGCCGTCGTCCTCCCGGCCGAGCTGCACGCCGCTCATCGTGAGCGTCGACTTGGCCGAGTCATAGGTTGCGTACCATTGGGTGCCGTCCTCTACGGCGAAATCCTTCACGAAAAATTCGGTGTTGCTTCCGACGGTAGGTATTACCTCGAATACATTTTCGAACGTGTCTTCAGCGCTGGCCGCGTAGGACATGCCGTATTTCCCGATGATCAACTCTCCGGTATAGGGCGGTATGTCCGTCACGAACGGTTCGCACACGATCAGTTTTTTCTTGCCGTAGTTGTTCGTTGCTTCGACAACCAGCGTATAGGATGCGCCCGGTGTCAGATTGATCATTATGTCCCAATACTTTCCGGTCGTTGCAAGTTCTTCCATCGCATCGGCATTGAGTTCTTTGCCGTATTTATCGACTACATCCTGCAGGGTCAGGCCTCCGGTTTGAATCTCGATATTGTCGATTATGGAAGTTTTGTTGAAGTAGGTTTTGATCTTCTTCATCTCCGTGCCGGTGATCTCGTACACGGCCGATGAGTAATCGGGATACTCCGATACATATGCTGCGGCATCGGGATAGGCGCTGACTTTATAGAGCGAGCCGGCGATGTCGTTGGGAACCGAGGTCCCTCCTATGCCCGGGAAGTAGAACGATGCTGCGGAAGCTTCGCCGGAAACCGGTTTTTGCGCTTTGTCAAGGGGCAGGGCGACTACGGTATAGGTTCCGGGTCCAGGCAGTACGGCTTCGGCGGAGACTTTCTCGCCGCCTACGGTGAAGTCCTGCAACTCGTTGATGTTTTCGGCTGATCCGTCGGCGATCGCTGCGACAAGCGTAGCGGTTTCGGCCTCGGTCAATTCATTTTCGACGAGAACATAGCGGATGTTCGTAACGTCGGCGCCGTAGGTGAAGTCGATGACGGCGCTCGCCGTCTCTCCGTCGGCGCTGACCTTCATGCCGGCGTATGCGGCGGAGAGCGTATAGTCGACTATTTCGGCGCCCGGCAGCATGATGCGGAACGTACCTTGACTGTTAGCGGAAAATTCGCGATCCAATCCGACGAGTTTTGCGGTCAATCCGTCCTTCGGGAAGGTGATGACGCCGTTGACCAATGTGCCGGGTTCCGCCGAGGCGATCATAAAGTTTCCGTAACCGTTACTGTTTTCGGTAATACCCGACCATTGTTCTTCAATCGTCACTTGAGTCGCATTGCTGCAATCGATGACGATATTGGACGGAGTGTAGCTGAACTGCTCCGAAAGCTCCTCTTGCGTAGCTCCGAAGAATTCGGTCATATAAGGCCAGCCGAGCATCTCTTCAACCATGTAGATACCTTCTTTCGACTTATGGCTGTGTACCGTGACATCGATTTCGAACATATTGCCGGTGAATACATCGCTCAACCAGCCTTCGCGGAATTTGCCGGTTCCCATTTTCACCCACGGCCAGGGCATAACCGTAATATCGAGGCTGCGGTTGCCGTAGGGCGTCGTGTTGTCCTCGTCGTTGATCAGGAACGAAAGGGGGTATTCCTTGCCGTCTTCGAGTTTGGTGCGGTCGAAGGTGATCAGCAGTTCGGAAGTCTCCTTGCCGGCTGCGAACGATACCGACGACGGAATGGTGAACAGACCCGACTCGTCGCTGGCGAGAACCGCTACGGTCAGCGCCTCGTCCTTGGCGATGCGTTTTACCGGGATGGCGATGGAGGAGACGTCGTCGCTGATGCTATGCTGGGTGGTCACATTCTCGGGGAAGTAGACCTGTGCGCCGTCGACCTCGGGACCTGCTTTGAAGTCATCGTCGCTGCAGGCCGTGAACAGCCCCGCGACGATGGCGACAGTCGCCAGAAAGAATATTTTTATACTTTTCATAAATAGCGATGTTTTTTATTTTACAGACTTGACCGTTTGGGTCGGGTTGGGGTTGTTCTTGCCCGCAAGCGCCTTATTCTGCTGTACGGCGTTCAGCGGGAACACGCAGTTCCACCAGGGGGCGCGTCCGTCCGTGGAAAGCTGGGCCATCGGGGGAGCGTTCGTGCCGGTGTCGCCGTTGTGCATGCCGATGTTCAGACGCTTCAGGTCGTAGAAGATGACGCCCTCGCCCCAGAACTCGATCCGCTTCTGGAAAATGATCTCGTCGATCAGGTCGTTGGCCGCCGGAACCGTATAGGCCGGATCGCGGTTGGCCATGAACGACTGCAACAGCGACTTGCCGGTGGCGGCGTCGTAGTGCGCCGTAGCCTCGGCCTCGATCAGGTACATCTCCTCGACACGCATCATCGGGATACTCGTCACGTTACCCGTGGAATAGTTTCGTTTTTCGCCGTTGGCCGCGTGGAACTTAAACGATGCGTAGGGGGCGATCGTTGCGAACTCCTCCTCGGTCAGGGTCGTATAGGGTGCGATGGCGTCGAACGAGCGGTCGGCTCCGACAAAGCTCTTTTTGCGGAAGTCGCCCGACGAAATGCGGTTGTAGCTGAATACCGAGATACCCGGCTGCGCTCCGTAGCCGTAACCCCAGATAGCCTCGGTCGCCATGTGGGCCGACCACGACAGCAGGTTGTTGAGCACGGTGTCGGTGGTCTGGATCATGGCCCACATCCACGACGAATTGACCGTGTTGAACCCGGTCTTCGGGTCGAGCCACTGGCTTTCGGTCATAATCGTGCAGCCCGAAGCGTCGATGGCCTTGCGGGCGTATTCGGCGGCCAGACGGTAAGCGGCGTCGCCGGTCGGAACTTCCGCATACGATTCGGTGAAGCCGCCCAGCCAGAGGTAGGCGCGGGCCTTGAGTCCGTAGATCACGGCCAGCGAGGGCAGGTTTTTCGTCGCCGGCGTATAGTTGGCCAGCAGGGTCTCGGCGGTGTTGAGGTCCTCGAAGATGAACTTGAACATCTCCTCACGCGATACGCGCGGGTTGTTTTCCAGTTCCTCCATGCTCGTATCTTCCCGGACGATGGGAACGGTCAGCCCCTTGACGGCTTCCAGCTCGGTCTCGTAGGCGGGACGTTCGGGAGCCTTGGCCGGCAGCGCGTCGTAGAGACGGGCCAGGTCGAGGTAGCAGAGCGCGCGGAAAGTCTTGGCGATGCCCATCATCTCCTCTGCGCCTTCGCTCTGGTTTGCGATGTCGATGGCCTCATTGGCCGTGAAGATGAACTTGTAATAGTTGGTGTAGAAGAACGGGGACGCCCAGCCGTTCGCTGCCAATCCGGTCGAGTTGCCCGGATAAAGCCATGCCTGCCAGCGGTCGTAGTACTGGTTGCCGCCCGGCAGGTTGCCGCTGACGGGGAACACCTCGCCGACCATGCGGTCGGTGGCGCCGAAGATGCCCGGGTAGCCGAAGTCGATGTGCTCGCCGAGGTCTGTATAGTTGGTGATGAGCACCGTCGGCATCGCAGTGATAAGACCCTCCTTTGCGAACGGAGATTCGGCAGTCTGATCGCTGGTGGCGTATCCGCTTTCGGGGAAGGTCTCCTTGATACAGCCCGAAAGAAGCACGGATGAACCGAGAAGCAGCGCCGTTGTTTTCAGTATGTTGTTCATTTTCATAATATTCGTCGTTTAACAAATTAGAACGTTACGGTTACACCGCCCGAGAAGGTGCGAATCGGGGCGTAGTAGTACGGGTTCGTGATTCCGTTGATGGCCTGACGCGGGTCGAGACCCTGACGCTTGGACCAGTACCATACATTGTCGCAGGCGAAGTAGATACGCAGATTCTCGACGAGGAACTTGCGCGTGATACGCTTGGGCAGCGTATATCCGAGCGTGATGTTCTGGATGTTCAGGTACGATGCGCTGGTGAGGAAACGGTCCGAGACGGCTGCCTGATTCGAGTCGTTGTAAGCAAAACGCGGAATGTTCGAACCGGAGTTTTCGGGAGTCCACGAATTGAGCAGGTCGTGGTGGTAGTTGTTTCCGGTCGACGTTCCTGCCGGGGAGTCCATGTAGAACATGTAGCCCTGGTCGAGAACCTGTCCGCCGAGCTGGTAGGTGAAGCCGATCGAGAAATCGACGCCGTAGAAGCGCAGCGACGTGCCGAAACCGCCGTAAACGTCCGGCAGGGCGTCTCCGTGCATTTCGCGGCCCTCCTGCGAGGCCACCGAGTAATCGGAGGTCTTGATGCGCTCCTTGTTGCCGGCATCATCGGTCTTGTAGGTGTACCACAGCGATTTTCCGGTCTCGGGGTCTACTCCCGCGTAGGTCGGAACGTAGAACGAGAAGACGGATTCCCCTTCGGTGAGGAATTTGGTGCTCTGCCAGCGGCCCACGTGTTTGCCGTCGGCCGTCGTGTTGTTTTTGAACTGCTCCGGCAGGTGGGTCACCTTGTTCTTGTAGTGGGTCATGTTGAGCGAGAAGTCCCACACGAGGTTTTTGGTCCGGATCAGGTCTGCGTTCAGTTCGATTTCGAGACCGCGGTTGACCATGTCGCCGATGTTGGTGAAAATGGTCGTGTAACCCGACTCGATCGGAGTGGCCAGCTCGAACAGCATGTCGGTGGTCTTGCGGTTGAAGACATCGATGCTACCCGACAGACGGTTGTCCCAGAGGCCGAACTCTACGCCGACATTGAGGTTGGCGTTGGTCTCCCAGGTGATGTCGGGGTTGCCTTTCTGGTAGAGTACGCTCGTAACGCCGTCGCCGCTGCTCAGGATCTCGCGGTAGTCGGTATAGCGGTAGTAGGATTCCGCTTTCGATCCGAGGTTGTCGTTACCCTGCGAACCGTACGATGCTTTGACCTTCAGCATGTTGACCCACGAAGCGTTGAACCAGCTCTCGCGGTTGATGATCCAGGCTGCGCCGAGCGACCAGAAGTTGCCCCAGCGGTGGTCGGGGTGGAAGCGCGACGATGCGTCGCGGCGGTACGATCCCGAGAAATAGATGCGGTTGTCGTAGTCGTACTGTCCGCGGAAGAAGTAGCCCTCGTTGTTGTACTCCAGAACCGACGAACCCGACCGCGACGAGTCGACGACGGCGCCGCTGAGTTCGGTGTTGTCCGGCGAGAACATCATGGTCTTCGAGCCGTACAGACCGTAGGATTTGCGGTTGTACATTTCATGGCCGAAGAGCAGGTCGAGGTTGTGGACGTCGGCGAAGGTGTTGGTGTAGGTCAGGAGCTGCTGCATGTTGTAGGCGATCTCCCGACTGTGGCTCTTGAAAACGGCGCCGCCCGATTCGGCGAACTGTCCGTAGTAGGGGTTCGACACCTCCGTACCGCGGGTTTCGTCGAGCGACACGCTTCCGTTGAGGGTCAGTTTCAGGCCCTTGTACAGGGAGAAATCGGCAAAACCGTTGGCCATGAAGGCATTGCCCTCGTTGATGTATTTGTTGAGCTGGATGTCCTGCAGGTCGTTGCTCTTGCCGCCGTTGGTGCGCAGTGCGCCGCCGTTGCGGCCGTCGCCGGTATCGTACATCTTGAATCCGTACTCGTCGATCATGATGTTGCCGTTGCCGTCGCGCATGTAGACCGGATAGATCGGCGCCATGCGGATCGCCGTGGCGAATGCGTTTCCGCCGTCGGCGTTGCCTTCGCCCTGACCGTCGCCGTCGTCGTTGGTTTTGTTGCCGTTGTTCCAGACGAAATGGGTGTAGGACATGTTACCGCCGACTTTCAGCCACTTTTTGGCCTGGTAGTCCGCGCGCAGACGGGCGGTGTAGCGCTCGTTGCTCGAACCGTCGACGATACCCGTGTTGTCCAGATAGCCGAGCGATGCGAAGAAATTGGCGCGGTCCGTCGCGCCGGAAACGCTGACGTTGTACTCCTGACGGAACGACGACGATTTGTAGATTTCGTCGAGCCAGTTGTCGGGTTGCAGGTAGAACTGCTGGCCCTTGGCGTCGGTTACCAGGCGGCCCTGCTTCGCACGCGGATTGAGACGGCCGTTGTCGCCGATGAGGTTCTGGCCGTCGGGCACGGTGAAGACGTTGTAACCCAGACCGCCGGGATCGTTCGACGTCAGCAGCTTGTTGGCGGCGATGTTGGCGGCCAGGGGAGTGTACTTCTGGTCGAGCGTGTAATAGTTGTACAGCGACTTGTAGTGCATCTCGTAGTATTCGCCCGCATCCTCCACGATGTCGTAGGTCTGCAATGCACGGGTGTTGATGCCCCACTTGCCGTCGAAAGTCACGGTGGCCTCGCCGGCCTTCGCACGCTTGGTCGTGACCATGATTACGCCGTTCGCGCCGCGGGAGCCGTACAAGGCGTTCGACGCGGCGTCCTTGAGGACGCTGATCGACTCGATGTCGGCAGCGTTGATGTTGTTGATGTCGCCTTCGTAGGGCACGCCGTCTACAACCCAGAGCGGGTCGTTTTTGGCATTCATCGAACCGTAGCCGCGCACGTAAATCTTCTGACCGGAACCCGGACGGCCCGAGGCGGAGGAGAACTGCACGCCGGCGATTTTGCCGACGAGGGCATCCCCGACGTTCGAAGACTGCGTTTTTATCAGATCGTCGGATTTGATCACCTTCGCCGCTCCGGTGAAGGCGTCTTTCTTGGCTGTACCGAAGGCCACTACGATCACGTCGTCGATGGCCTGTGTGTCTTCTTTGAGCGAGATGTTGATTCGGGTTTTGCCTCCGATGGCCACCTTCTGGGTTTCATAGCCGATGAAGGATACGACCAGCGATCCGTTTCCGGGAGCCGTGATGGTGAAGCTACCGTCTCCGTTTGAGGTCGTGCCGACATGCGAGCCGTCGACCATAACCGTTGCTCCGGCGACCGGTTTCCCGTCGGGACCGGTGACTGTTCCGGAAATTTGCTTACTCTGGGCCAGCGAGAGTAATATTCCCCCCCCCAATAAAGCAATTAACGATAGTAGAATTTTTCTTACCATAAGCGTTAATCTAATAATTTTTTAAAATAAAAAGTTCACAAGCAAAGGTATGAAATTGCTAACTCGTTTACAAATAAATTATTAAAATAATTTACCAATATAACATATGTGTAGAAGATTGGTCGATAACGGTTACGATTTTGGAAATATCATCTCGAGAGGATTACAAATTGTAATCCCTGTTTTCGGGTGTTTTCGGGTGTTTTGAGCGAATGTGTTAGCTGCGTGAACTTCTGCGTATATGTGAATCGGTCCTCAAAGGCGCTCCCGGACTTTTTCCAGGTCGGTATCGCGGTACAGCGTATCGAGGCGTTTCGAGAGCCGCTCCATGTCACCGTCGAGTTTCGAGTGGGTGATGGTCGCATAAATCTGCGTAGTCCGTATATTCTTATGTCCCAGCAGCTTGCTGATCGTTTCGATCGCCATTCCCTGCGAAAGCGTGATCGTCGTGGCGAAGGTGTGCCGGGCCGAATGGAACGTGATGTGCCGGGGAATGCCCGCCAGAGACATGATGCGTTCAAGGCAGATGTTGCACCAGCCGTTGCTCGGCAGGCGGAATATCCGCGCATTCCGCTGCATCGGTTTGTATTTCAGCAGAATGGTGTACGGTATCGCGAAGATGCGCACGTTGACCGCAGATCCTGTTTTGCGGCGGGTGGTGCTGATCCACAGCTGTTTGCCGTCCTGCTGGATATGCTGCGGGGTCAGCGTGCAGAGGTCGATGTAGGAGAGTCCTGTGAAGCAACTGAACAAAAATGCATCGCGTACCAACTGTAAGGTCATGTCGTCGAGGTCCAGACGGATCAGCTTGCGGATTTCGGTCATGGACAGGTAGTTTCGCGCGACGAATTCGCTGCGCAGTTTGTAATTCGCGAAGAGGTCCTTGGCCATGTGGCCCCGGCTGCGGGCCAGCATGAGGATGTGCTTGAACGCGATCATGTAGATCCACGTCGTGTTTTTCTTGTGTCCGCACTCCTGTGCGATGTAGTGGTGGAACCCCGTCAGGAACTCTTTGTCGAGTTCTTTGAACAGCAAATCCTTGCGGTTGAATTTGTCGTTGACGTAGTTTTCGAGATGCTTGTAAACACACCTATATTTATAGTAGGTCGTTTTGCTGCGGCTGATGCCCACCATCCGGCTGAACTCCTCGTTGTGATGCCTGAAGAAGGCCAGCAGCGTTTCGTTGCGCTGGTCGTTGCCGAAATACATCTCCTTGACCATTTTCGGAGTGACCAGGGCATGCTCGTAAAACAGTGTGTTGTAACATCTTTCGATGTGGAAACGAATCTGCGAGAGTTGTTCGTTGACATGTGAGGCAACCGCGCTGCGCCCTGCCGCCCGTCCCATACTCACATCCCAGAGATTCGGATTCACGGATAGTTGCGTGGACAGTTGCGTTCGCTGTCCGTTGATCGTAATGCGTCCCATGATCGGCGTGTTTCCATTGCGTAAAGGCGCATTCTTCTTGATGTAAAACAGTACTTTGAACGTGTTTCTCATTCCCTTCCTAACCTTTTTTAAACAATAAACAAACCGCGATAAAGGTAATGATAAAGTTACTGCCAAACGGTATATCAATTGGACCAAATAGCTTATACGGCACGGTTTAACCCTTCTTGTCCGGTAACTATCTGGTAACACAACCCGGACGCACGGAGATGTCGTCCGTATATCTTACACGCTTAATACCAAACTATTAGGCATTTCTCGGAAAATGCGTTCCGGAACGCTGTAATTATCCTATATCCAGCAGTTTATTATCCGGAATCCGGGGCGATTGTTTTTTTATTTTAAAATTTTATTAAAATTAACGCTTATGGTAAGAAAAATTCTACTATCGTTAATTGCCGTTTTGGGGCTTTGTGTATATGGATTCGCCCAAAACCGGCAGGTTTCCGGTAAAGTTGCCGATGCGGAGGGTAAGCCTGTCGCGGGCGCAACCGTTATGGTCGACGGCACGTCGACCGGTACGACCACGGGCACGGACGGTAAATTCACCATCGCCGCACCCGCCGACGCTACGCTGGCGGTTTCGTTCATCGGTTACGAGACCCGGAAAGTGGCTGTCGCCGGAAAGACGCATGTCGAAGTCGTGATGCACGAAGATGCGCAGGCCATCGAGAATGTCGTGGTGACCGCTTTCGGCACGACGACGAAAAAAGACCTTACGGGATCAATCGCCACCATCCGCGGCGAGGAGCTTGCGAAGCGTCAGGTTTCGACCGTTTCGAAAATGCTCGAAGGAGCGGTTCCCGGCGTGCAGCTGACTACGGCCACCAACCAGCCCGGTACGGACGCTGCGATCTACGTCCGCGGCGTCGGTTCGCTCAATGCGGGCACCGGCGCGCTGATCGTGCTCGACGGCTCGCCCTATCAGGGCAGCCTGTCCGACATCAATCCGGCCGACATCGAGTCGATCTCCGTGTCGAAAGACGCCACGGCCAACTCGCTCTACGGTTCGCGCGCCGCGAACGGTGTGGTTTTCATCACGACCAAGCGCGGCAGCCTGGACAATCCCACGATCAGCGTCGACACGCGATTCGGTATCAACACCCGCGCTGTCCCCGAGTATGACATCATCACCGATCCGGGCGAATACCTCGAGGCGCAGTGGCGCACGATGCGCGACACGAAGTGGGCGTCAAGCCCCGAAGAGGGCGGCGGCGATCTGGCTGCCGCGGCGCTCTATGCCTCGCAGGAGGTGCTGGGTGCACACGGAAATTACAACCCCTACAAATATTCGTCGACCTACCTGATCGACCCTGCGACCGGCAAACTCGACCCGTCGGCCCGGCGCATGTACAGCGAGCGCCTGCAGGACGAACTCTTCAAGACCGGATTCCGCAACGAAACGAACGTTTCGGTCAGCGGCGGGAACGAGAAGTCCGATTATTTCATCTCGCTGGGTTACCTCAAGGACGAATCCTATGTGATCGAATCGGATTTCGAGCGTTACAGCGCCCGTGTGAACGTCAACACCAAGCTCCGCAAGTGGATCAAGGTGGGCGCCAACCTCTCCTATGCCCACACGGTGCAGAACAACATCCTGGAGGGCAGCAGCCTCGCTTCGTCGGCGTTCGCCACGGCGCGTTCGTGGGAGCCGGTTTTTCCGGTCTACGCCCGCGATGCCGAGGGGAAAATCAAGTATGACGAAAACGGCAACAAGGTCTACGACCTGGGTACGGGGCAGACCGACGGCACGACGACCCGTCCCGGAACCTCGGGCCAGAACATCATCGCCACGCTGAAGATGGACACGCGCGACATCAAACGCAACAACTTGCAGGGCCGCGCTTACGGGGAGATCTATTTCCTGCGCGACTTCACCTTCACCTCGAGCATGTCGCTGGGCTATCGCGCCTCCGACGAACTGCTGTTCTATAACCCCACGATCGGCGACGGACGCGGTTCCAAGGGCCGGATCAACAAAAAATCTACGGACGTTTACGATCTGAACCTGATCCAGATGCTCAATTACAAAAAATCCGTCGGACGCCACAATATCAATGCGCTGATCGGACATGAGTACAACAGCTGGGTGCGCGATTACGCCGAGGTCGAGAAGACGAACATTTACGATCCCAAGAATCCGCAGCTGAACAACGCCGGCGAGATGGGGTCGATCAACGGCTATCAGGACGTGCTGCGCATTCAGGGTTTCTTCGGCAAACTGGAGTACAACTACGACAACCGTTATTATTTCTCGGGCGGTATCCGCCGCGACGGAACCTCGCGTTTCAAATACAATCCCTGGGGCACGTTCTGGTCCGTCGGCGCTTCGTGGCGCATCGGAGCCGAGAAGTTCATGGAGAGTACGCACAGCTGGCTTTCGGAGCTGAAACTCCGCGCCACGTACGGTACGCAGGGTAACGAGGACCTGGCCAACTACTATCCCTATACCGACCAGTATACGGTTACCATTTCCGAAGGCAAGCTGGGTACGGAGATCTATTACTACGGCAATCCCGATCTGACGTGGGAGAAGCAGAAGACGTTCGATCTGGGTCTGGACGTGGGTCTGCTGAACGACCGCATCAACCTGACGATGGACTACTTCATCCGCGTGTCGGACGGTCTGCTCTTCAAGCGTACGAAGGATATTTCGACGGGCCGCGCCTACGACTGGTACAACGTCGGCAAACTGCGCAACTCGGGCTTCGAATTCGACCTGAACGTCAAGCTCATCCAGAAGAAGAACTGGTACTGGGACGTGTCGGTCAACGGTTACACCTATGCCAACAAAATGCTCAACCTGCCCGACGAGTACAAAGTCTCGGGCATGCCCAACGGCAACCAGCGCATTTACGAAGGCAAGGACATCTACCGCTGGGAGATGCGGCAGTTCGCAGGTCTGGATGAGAAGGGCAACTCGCTTTGGTACATGGATCAGGATATTCTGGACGACGCCGGCAACGTTGTCGGCGTGGAAAAAGTCACGACCGGCGATGCTACCGAGGCCACGCAGTACCTGCTGGAGAAGAGCGCGCTTCCCGATTTCACGGGCGGCCTGAACACCACGCTGCGTTGGAAGAGCCTCGATCTGACGATCATGACCAACTTCCAGTTCGGCGGCTACGGCTACGATTACGACTTCTCGGCGTTCAGCAGTGCGAATTTCCCGATGAATCGTCTGAAGGACTATGCCGACGCCTGGAATCCGGAGACCGGGAAAGGTTCGGCGCCGATCTGGAACACGAACGACTCGAACATCAACGCTTCGTCGGATCGTTTCCTGATCAGCAAAACCTACTTCAACCTGCGCAACATCACGCTGGGCTACACCTTCCCGTCGAACTGGATGAGCAAGATCGGCATCAAGAGCGTTCGCGTGTATTTCGCCTGCGACAACGTCTTCTTCGCTTCGAAGCGCAAGGGCTACGATCCCCGTACGAGCATGGGCGGTCAGGGTGCGACGGTCGCTTTGAACAGCGTGGACGGTACGTATTATTCGCCGATCCGCACCACTTCGGTAGGTCTCAATATTAACTTCTAAGCAGCGACATCGATATGAAAAAAATACTGATATTTTTAATGAGCGCGGCAGTTGCGGTATCCTGCAGCGACGATATCTTCGACGTGGACCCTTCGGGAAAAGTCTCTTCGGAAACCCGTGACGAGGTGGCCAAGGAGGACCCGGACAAGGTGCTTCAGGGTATCGAGGCGTCCATTTACACCCACTATGCCACCTATTACAAGAACGACCTTCAGTGGCTGACCGGTTTCAAAGGGTTCGAACTTGCGTTCGGCATGGCCGGGCAGGATATGACCCTGCTGCTGCAACACAGCATGAACCTTTACATGTACATCAACGACTATTGGCAGGAGGAGTATACGCCGACTTTCAACGTGTGGAACATGTTCTACATTCCGATCGCCACGGCCAATGAGATTCTCGCGACGGCGACCCTCGACGCTTCCGCCGAGTCGGAGACGATGAAGGCCTACCGCGCCCGTGCGCTGACCTCCCGCGCGTTCGGCTACTACCACCTGATCAACGTGTACCAGTATCCCTACTCGGCGGCGAACAAGGACCTTCCGGGCGTGCCTCTGGCCACCGAGGAGACCCTCGGCCAGAATCTGCCGCGCGCCACGATGGAGCAGGTCTACAAACGCATTACCGACGACCTGGACGAAGCGCTGCGTATTTTCGAGGAGATCGGATACGACGACACCGGTTCCCGGACCGATTTCGACGCCAGTGTGGCCGCCATTCTGCGCGCCCGTGTCGCATTGGTCATGGAGGACTGGGGGAAAGCCGTCTCGCTGGCCGACGATATTCTGGCCAAATACACGCTCGTCTCCAAGGAGAACTACAACAGCGGCTTCAACCGTATCGAGAACGTTCCGAGTCTGATCTTCGGCTTCAAGATGACGGCCGACAACTGCCAGACATGGGCTACCTGGTGTTCGCAGATGGACCCCTACATGAGCGGTTATGCGGGTATGTGGGCCGAGCGTCCGATCCACTCCTACCTCTATGCGCGTCTGAATCCGACCGACGTGCGTCGCGGCTGGTGGCTCAACAAGACGGACAATCCGGACCCGGACGCTGCGACGAGCGGTTATGCCTGCCTCCTGCCTTCCAACCTGCCCAATACGCTTGCTTCGGGCGTGAAAGCGCGTTCGGAGTACGTTTCGGTCAAGTTCCGCAGTTACAACGGCGACTGGAACAATACCGATCTGATCTATATGCGCGCCGAAGAGGCCGTCTTCATCAAGGCCGAAGCCGAGGCGCACAGCAACATCGCCGCGGCCAAGAAGACGCTCAAGGATTACGTGACGACCTACCGCGATCCGGGTTATGACATCACGGCCACTTCGCTCGACGATGTCGTCGAGGAGATCATTCTTCAGAAACGTATCGAGATGTGGATGGAGGGCGCTCTGGAGTGGCTCGACCGCCGGCGTCTGAATATGCCGATTGATCGTCGGGACGATGCCGCGATGACGGCGGCAGGCGTTGCGAACAACCACATTTACAAAGCCATGTGGGAGCAGAACGAATCCGGTATGCGGTTCCAGCTGCCGCGTTCCGTCGTGATTGCCAACCCGGAAATCGGCGAGGCGAACCAGAATAAAACGAATTAAGCGTCTCTGTATCATGCCTGTCAAGTCCGCTGTCCGTTTGGGCAGCGGACTTTTTTCTGATTTCCGGGTCGGTAGTTTTTTTGCCAGGCCGGGAAAAATTTACCGACAAAATTGCATAAGGCATTTGCAGTATTAAATTTTTTGCTTATCTTTGCACCACGATAACAGGGAATACCCCGTTTTTCGCGGATGGTGCCATAGCTCAGTTGGTAGAGCAAAGGACTGAAAATGCCTCGGTCAAGCACTTGAAACAGACTTATAAAACATTAAATACAAGATGGTTACAGAAATGTAGCCATCTTTTTTTATCCCTCGGAATCGGTCGAAAATACACTGGTTTACACAACTTGTGTAAACCAAATGTGTAAACCGAAACGAGGATGTCCGCAACGGGAGTAAACGTACTTTTATACCGTTCCAAAACACTTGCGAACGGAGAACATCCGCTGATGCTCTGCGTAACGAAAGAACGTAGGCGCAAATATGTCAGCATGGGTATTTCATTGGCCGCCCGATATTGGGATTTCGACAAAAGCAGGCCGAAACGAAATTGCCCTAACCGCATCTATATTGAAAAGTATATCGCCGACAAACAGCGGGAATATACGGATAAGGTGATTGAACTGACTTGCGAGGAAAAGGCATTTACGGCCAATACGCTCGTCGAGAAAGTTTGTGGCGGCTATACGACCAAGACCGTAGGGCAGCTCTTTACCGAGCAAATCGAAGCGTTGATTGCGGCCAAACGAACGGGATATGCCTTATCGGTACGGCAGGCATATACCTCGCTCATGCGGTTCAACGGGCATCTGAATATCTACTTTTCAGAGATAGATGTTACATGGCTTAAACGCTATGAAACATGGCTGCGTTCGGCAGGGTTGGCGGATAATACAATCGGGATTCGATTCCGTTCATTGCGTATGCTCTACAATCTGGCTATCGAACAGAAAATCGTCAAGGCAGAATACTATCCGTTCCGCAGTTTCAAGGTATCGCGCCTGCATCAGCAGACAGCTAAACGAGCCATTCGCAAGGACGATATTTTACGCATCGTTCACTATTCGACGAATGATGAACGGGTGCAGTTGGCAGTCGATTTGTTTGCGTTCTCCTATTACATGGGCGGCATCAATTTCGTGGATATGTGTTATCTGACCGAGAAGAATATCATCGACAATCGGCTGGTCTATATTCGTAAGAAGACAAAGAAACTTATCAAGCTCCCGTTGCAGACGGAAGCCTTGAAGATTCTCGCCCGCTACAATGGAGTATCATTGCCTTATCTGTTTCCTGTTCTCTCGTCGTTCCACAAGACGGAAACGCAACAGCACAACCGCGTGCATAAGGTGATTGCCAAAGTGAATATACGGTTGAAAAAGATCGGCGAGGAATTGAATCTGCCGATAGACATTACTACCTATGTGGCTCGGCATAGTTTCGCTACCGTGCTGAAAAGGTCGGGTGTCAGCACCTCGCTGATTTGTGAAACGCTGGGACATAGCTCGGAAAAGGTTACGCAAATCTATTTGGATTCATTCGAGAACTCTCAAATCGACGCTGCTATGCAGAACTTGTTATGACAGGTGACATATTTTTGGAAAATTTGTTTTATATACCCCTAAAAAAATGCGTCACTACCCAAAAGAGATTGTCTGGAAACGGACAATCTCTTATTTTTTTGCTATCTTTAAAGAACTAACCAATAAACCTATACCTATTATGAACAGTTATGTAAGCGAAGCCGAGTATGAAGAAATGATGGATGCCGAGAACGCACAGTTCGGAGAACTGAAAGCCGTTCCTGCATCTGCTTTATTAACCATCGACAATGAAACAGCATCCAATATGCTTTTTTTACTGATGGAGAAAGCGCAATACTTGGATTTGGCCTGTCGTGTAAAATCGGGCATGGCCTATTATGAATTTGAAGATGTAAACAATGTCAAGCGTCGGTTGTATCTGAACTCCGACATTGTGGACTTTGTTATAACTTACCTGATGTGTGGCAATAAACGTTCTTACTATCCAAAAATCAACAACATAGACAAGAATGTCGATGAAGCCTATATCCTGCGTTTGTTCAAAAGTGACAGGGACAGGAACGTCGGTCGATATAATACCGTCAGCCAAGAATATAAGGCTGTATATCGGTATGGGCGAATCAATTACGGCACATTCCCCTATACGACGGCAGAATTCGATGAGAAACTAAACAAGCTCCTCTGATTCCTATGAAAATTGATATGGATAACCTTCCACCCATCATTGGTTATAATGTAAAGGAACTGGAATTTTGGAAACTAAAATTCTCGGATAATGCCCGACACTGCCATATCTTCCATAAGATGGTGCGGGATGGAGTGCAAATTAACGGGCAACTCCAACTTGAACGCGGTATTCCCAGATTTTATATAAAGATAGCTGTTGAAGACCTGCCATCTGCTATTTCTGTTTGGCTTACACCCGAGTTCGAGAAATTCTTATTGTGCTATCTGTTTACAGGGCATAACGAAGGCTTCCCGACCTACCTTAAACCATTGGAGATTCCGAAACCCAATCCCGATTCGGACTACTTTTACAAGCATATAAAGCGGGAGTTGGAACGGGATGCGGCTATTTTTCGGAATGAAGAACAGGACGGAGTAAAGGGAACGCATGTAATGGCCAAATATCCGTTCGGGAGCATCGACTATGGATTCTTCCCATTGACACAAGCGGATTTATTGGTAACGCTGGCGTCCACTACTCCCTATGTCTATTCATTTGTAGCGACCGCCATTCCCGACCTGCAAAACAATAAACTGCCGATAGAAGAACGGGATATTGCCGCAGGTCAGCATTTGGACTCGGTATTTAAAGAGATACCCACCAATACGATTATCGACAAGACTATCTGCGGTGTCGGTGCTACATGGCTGGAGATTCATTCCAAACGCAACTCAATTATCATTGAACCGAATGTACCTGTAATAATCGGTAAGGAACAACAGCATCCGAATATTATCGGTGTGTACGGCGAAACGATGTCGGCGGCAATGGTCAAGCAGCGGATTTCAGAACAGACAGGTCCTGTAAAGCTAATGACCACACCCGACAGTTATCCGAAAGTGATAAATGCACTCAAACAGTTGCGTATCCCTTATCGGCAAGACTATTTCCTGCTGTTCGATGAATGTGAGAAGATCGTCGCCGAGGTGGATTATCGACAGCATATAACCTTGCCGATTGATGATTTCTTTAAGTTCGCCAATAAAGCGATGGTATCGGCAACTCCGATTGTCATTGATGACCCGCGCTTTGAAGAACAGGAATTTAAAATTATCAAGATAAGACCGACATACGATTACAGCAAAGAATTGGAGTTGAAGCCGACCAATAATGTAGAGGTCATGCTGAAACAGACATTGAACAGTCTTAGCATGGAAGATACTCCAATCTGTATATTCTATAATTCGGTGCAGGGTATTAAGGAATTGATTGATTCATTCAAGATAGGAGATTACACGAATGTCTATTGCAGTACGGAAGCACAACGGGAACTCCATAAAGAGGGATATAAGGCTTTTGATTCCGTGACGGACAAGAGCAGAAAAACCGTACTGAACAAATACAATTTCTTTACAAGCCGTTTCTATTCTGCGGTAGATATTACGCTCGATTATAAGCCTGCGGTTATTATGATTACACAGGTCTATAAGGTACTCCCGAACCAAACGCCCTATTCACTCATCGACCCAGAAACGGAAGCCATACAGATTGTGGGCAGATTCCGCAACGGGACAGGTAAAATCACCCATATCACCAATACCAATTCCAAGATGATATGTAAAGATAAAACGGAATTGGAAACGTTTTTACGGGAGGAACACGCAGGGTTTCACAAACTGCTCGATTTGAGAAAGACATTGACGACGCAGGGTGAAATATGTGTTTTAGACCAAGCTATCGAACGTGTGGAATACAAGCGTTTGGGATTTGTAACGGATAAGGGAGAAATCAACTATTTCCGCTATAACAACGCCTATCTGGACGAACGGTTGAAAATGCTATACCGCTATCCTGCAATCCTCCATAAAGCCTATTGCCGCAGCGGTGCATTTAAAGTCGTTTCCAAGGCGGAATATGCGGCCTATACGGACAATGACCGAAAGATATTGGATGATAAGACCAAATTGAAATCAGAACGGATTACGCTCTTATTTTCAATATTCTCCCGTATATGCTTATCCAGCAAATCGTATGACATAGAATTTTTAAAAGAGTTGCAACGCGAATATGCCCTTTATTACGACGCATATAATATGATAGGATTACGGAAAGTCCGAGAGTTGAATTTTGTGGATTCGGATGTCCGTACAGAGATAAAACGGGTGAAATTCTTAAAACAAGCGACAGACGAAAGTGTCATTAATGAGGTCTATGCCGCCTTTGCTCCGAATACTGTTTATAAGACCTCCGAGATAAATTCGAAGATGAAAGCGATTTTTGACAGTTATTCCATCGAATACGATAGACGGGGAGTAGGCAATTCGATTATGCTCTACTTTGATGCAACCGAAGCACGGACAGGGACAAAGCGAACTTGGAAACTGGGTGCGAAGAAATTTCAGAGTGTGACATAATTTTAGAATTTCTCTTTTATATACCCCTTGAAAATTGCGTCACTAATCGAATCCGAATTTATAAAGAGTGGTATTAATCAATAATCTCTTCAACAATAAATATTAGGAATTTAATCAAAATTATTAAAATCATAATATAACCTACCAATATTTGGCATCCTTCATTTTGGTCACTTCTTCTCATTGTTGCTGAATTGTGATATAGTTATAATAACAAATATAATTTTTTATAATGATATTTAAAAATTATGACACTTCGTTTTTTCTTTAAATATTGCACCGTAGGCATTTATCAGAAACAGGCTATAATGCCTGTTTTTTTATAAAATATATCCCCTGCATATACAGATACTTTCTGTTAAAGCCCCCCCCCTTATTGGAATGGGGAATGATAATTATTAAGGATTGCAAACCAAAACTCCAAAATTGGATTTTTTAGTTTAATAATTTACTAATCATCTAATTTGTAGAGTTATGCAATTACGACAATCCATGCGTCGGGCGGCTAAAATGCGGCTGGCTCTGGCGGGAGCGTCAGGTTCGGGCAAGACCTATTCGTCGCTCCTTATCGCTTACGGAATGACAGGCGAGTGGTCTAAAATCGCCGTCATCGATTCTGAGAACTGCTCGGCTGACCTTTATGCCCATCTGGGCAGTTATCAAGTCCTCACCCTCGAAAACTATGCCCCCGAAACCTACATCGAGGCCATCGGTATTTGCGAGCAGGCAGGAGCCGAGGTAATCATCATCGACAGCATTTCCCATTGCTGGGATTATCTGCTGGATTTCCACGCCAACCTGCAAGGCAACTCCTTTGCCAATTGGGCGAAGGTCACACCCCGTCAGAACGCCTTTATCCAGCGTATTCTGACATCTTCCGCTCATGTGATCTGCACGATGCGTAGCAAGCAGGATTATGTGCTCTCGGACAAGAACGGCAAGATGGTTCCAGAGAAAGTGGGTTTGAAAGCCGTACAGCGTGATAACGTGGATTACGAGTTTACCGCAGTCCTCGATATAGCCATGAACCACAAGGCCACTACATCCAAAGACCGCACGGGACTGTTCACGGGCCGTCCCGAATTCCTCATCACACCTGCCGTCGGTCAGGCCATCCTCAAATGGTGCAACATGACACAGCCTGCACAACCGAGTGTCCAACCTCAAACTCCCTACCACCATGTACCCAGCGTTTCAGCCTAATGCAGAATTTGCCGTCGGTCTGAACTCCGACAGCCCTTTCCTCGATAACCCTGCCGCAGAGGTAGCAACGATTGTAGAGGAACAACCAGCCCAATCAGCAACGACGGGTATTGTCGTTCCTTTGGGTGTACGGCATAACCGCCACTTTATCGAGGCCAATACCAAGCCCGTGGATATAGCCCATTTGAGAGCGGATTGCGTCGTTCCCGTATTCAGCAAGGACAACGAGGTGACCATCTCCCATCAGAGCTTTATCGAAACGGTGCTGGGTGCTGCACACCGTATGTTCCCGCAGGAGGTAATCGACGCTCCCGATATAGTCGTGTCCCATATCATCAAGGGGCGGATTCCCGAAGCCATCCACAAGCCCGTGAACCAGCTCTTGGAAACCGACAAGACCATCTACTACGAACGGATGGCTTTCTGTTTCGAGATACCCACGATTTACGAGGATGTGGCAGGGAACAGACTGAACCTTTCGATAGGAGGAGTAAGGGCCTATAACCACGAGAACCTCTATTCCAAGAAGACGGTGGAGAAATTCAAGGTCTTCATCGGCTTCAAGAACCTCGTGTGCTGTAACCTCTGCGTATCGACGGACGGATTCAAAAGCGAACTGCGGGTGATGGGAGTGCAGGACTTGTTCGATGCTACCTTACGCCTGTTCCGAGAATACGATGCCGAACGCCATATAAAGCTAATGGCAGCGATGCAGGAACGAACCCTTACCGAGCACCAGTTCGCCCAGCTTATCGGCAAGACGCGGTTGTACCAATACCTGCCCACGGCCGAGAAACGACAGCTTCCTGCTATGGAGTTTACGGACTGCCATATCAACGCCGTGGCAAAGGCGTATTACGCGGACGAGAACTTTTCCAGAGGGGACAATCCAGAGATTGATTTGTGGAGGGTTTACAACCTCTTTACGGGAGCCAACAAGTCGAGTTACATAGATACGTTCCTCGACCGTTCGCTGAACGCTGCCGAGCTTATCACGGGTATTGGCAGAGCCATTGAAGGCGATGCCCAGTACAGGTGGTTTGTGGAATAACCGAACGAAGAAGAATACCCTTGCTGTTTCACGACGGCAGGGGTATTTTCTTTGATAGGTAAACAAGACGACAATAACCTATATTCAATAGTGCTGTCTGTTGATTTATTGCGCATTATATGGTTCTATATAATTCCGATGCTCAAAATATCGACTTTACGCTGGCATATTCTCAATAATTGCGGGTTGGAATGATTTGCAACTCACCATTAGAGGGGATATGTCGGCTTAAATTGAATAACAAAGCATCTAACCCAAGTTACAAGAAACAAAGTTTATTTTCCAGCCGTTTTCCACTTGTTTGGCAACTTTGTTTTGACGAAATTTGAATCTGCAACAACCTTGAAAAAAGAGTGGTTTTGCCATTGCATTTCCGATGATTGTTTTTTACTTTTGTGGAGAACATATTGAATACGGAAGTGTAACTTTATTCTTGTGCGACGAACGTAGGAAATTCCAAGCACAATAGAGAGGATAAGTGGCATTGCCCTCCCGTCGTATCTTCACGATACAGGCGCGGGGTTGTTGCTTATTTTATCTATTGGGTTTCCTACGACCTGTCGCACTAAAATAAGTTTTCAGCCCTGCGCTTTCTTTTTATGATTACACGTCATATATGGGTTGAGTGACGATTGAAATAGTTATTATGGATATTACTAAACTCAACGAACTCGCTTCTGCGTGTATGGCAGAGCCCGAACTTTTTCAATTTGCAGTCGATGCTAAAACGTGGATGCAAGAAACTATTGTTGATAGATATATAACTATGGATGAAGCATTTGCTATTGCGCAAAATAGAGTTCCAGATTCAGTTATTAATAAAGCAATATTTGTTGCTTGTGATTATATGTCGGATGCCCCTCAAACGGAGCTACATCGTTACGCAGTTGCATTATCGGCTGGAAACATATTAAAACAATTTGGAAAACCTTATTATGCGACAGGAGCAGGTATAGGGGAAATACTTGATAAAATGGATGAAAGGGATGGTGGATTGAAATAGTAATATTACTATAAAACCAATATATGAAAAAGTTATTACTAATCTGCTTTATTCTACTATGTCAGATAGGGCAGGCACAAACGATTGATGGTTTCATAATGGGAACAGATCGAATGGCAGCCGTTCGTAGCGTTCCCAAGGGATTTAATTATGATAATACAAATGATAAAAATCACCTGCGGTATACACGATGGGTTTATCAAGGAGGAAATCCAAGTGTCGTTGATTCATATGATATGTTTTTTAAAAATAATCTTTTGTGTAAATTAGAAATATATCGGAATTATTATGAGAAGAATTCAACTTCTTATTTAGATAATGTTCTTGCGGAAAGATTTAGCGCTTTGCTTGAAGAGTTTGGAGAACCTACTTTTGCAAATAATTCATACTATTCATGGAATTTACCCAATCTGAAAATAACCTTTAGATATTCTGCTAAATCAGAAGAAGAAACAGAACCCATTCTCAACCAATTATATGGATATAGGACAGTAACATATAATCGACTAATAATAAACATAAACGCGGAAATGAAAGAGGGGCATCCACAAATTTCAAAACCGCAACAAGGAGAATCAAGATATTTGGCATCTGGCAGTGGATTCATATTATCAAAAGATGGTATTGTCGCAACAAATTTCCACGTTATAGATGGGGCTAATGGAATTGATGTCTTTATTAATCGGAATGGAGCGATCAAGACTTATAAAGCCAAAGTACTTATATCTGATAAGACCAATGATATTAGTCTTCTGAAAATTGAGGACGATTCATTCGTGAATTTTTCGTCTATTCCTTATGCTATTAAAACCTCCATTCAAGATGTCGGAACAGGAGTTTTTACATTAGGCTATCCGATGTCGAATATTTTAGGAGAGGAGATTAAAGTTACAGATGGTATTATAAGTTCAAAAACTGGTTACAAGGGCGATATTGTTACATACCAAATATCTGCACCTATTCAGCATGGTAATAGCGGAGGGCCTCTGTTTGATAAACAAGGCAATATAGTTGGCATTACAAACGCAGGGGTTGAAGATGCACAGAATGTCGGGTATGCTATTAAAACATCTTATCTGAAGAATTTGATTGATGTAGCACCAATATCTATTACGTTACCTGCTAATAACTCGATTTCAGGGTTGCCATTTACAGAAAAGATAAAACGATTGACACCCTATGTTGTCTTGATCAAAATCTACTAACACAAATAAAATTGCTGATTTATGAAAAAGATGTTTTTGATGTTTGCTCTTGTTATGGGGGCAACATATACAAACGCACAAGATGTTGTTGATCGTTGTATAACTGAATTGGAGCCGCTCATTGTAAAAGCAAAAGCCGTTTGGGTTGATGGAAATAGCACTTACGGAATAACTTCGGAACGAGCAGAACGTTATGCAATCTATTGTTTGGAGGCTTGTGCCGTCGTCGATAAATATATAGATCGAATCGGTGATGTTAATGAGCAGTTGGATTTACTCTGGGGGCAGGTTGACATGCTATCGGATATATTGGAAATTTATAAAACCAATAAAGTGGGATTATCGGCATCTGAATATACCCAACAATTCAATCGTAAAGTTTCGGCATTGAAGAAATTAGCGGTTTTATCTAAGAGAATCAATAATAAGGCTGATCGAGATTTAGAGCTTTACAATATCAATGAAGCCTTGGGTGAACATTATTTCAATAGCGGCAATTATAAAGAGGCATCAATTTACTATTCTATGTGTGTCTCGAACTACAATGATCTCTTATCAAGTGAATATGCCAATGATGAAGATATTCGTAAATCAGGGCAAAAGGCTTATTATTGGATGGGATATACTGCCTATAAGTTAGGAGATACAACGATAGCACAAAACTATTTCAATAAGTCGAAAAACATTTTGAATGACGAATTAATTCAGCCGTATAAATAATTATGATGTACGAATGTCGCAATAGATTAGGCGAAAGAATAGGACACGCCTATACAAAACAACAGGCCGAAGAAATGATTCGCCATGCAAATTGGTTGTTAGACCAAAAAAGAGGAACTCCCGAATATGAACAAAGAGTTGCAAGAGCGCAAAAAGCAGAAGAAAAAGAAATGAATGCTACGGGCGTTGGCATCATTGCAGGTGTTATTTTCTTTATTATCTGTATAATAATGGCACTCTCCTAATTACAAACATTATGAAGAAATTATCACTTGTTCTCATACTGTCAATATCTTGTTTGGCACTTTCAGCGCAGACCTATAAAACATATCGAATAGCATATGTTTTAACTCCTTATGGAAACTATGACCCAGAAAACGCATCTATCACTATTGCTGATGGCCAGATTCGTTATAAGAAAAACGGGAATGAAAAACTTTGGCAAAGCATGTATCGTGGAATCTATAAGGAGCAACCAACCAAAGGAGTGACTTTTCAATATGAATGTTTTCTACTGATGAAATTGGATAAAATAATTCGTATTTGCAAAACGAAAAATATAAAGCATAATGGGAAATTCTATTATGCAATGTATGTGGACGGACAGCTACAATTAGTTGAATAAATCATAACTCGGTACAGTATCAATATGAAAAAATTTCTCTTAACGATATTAGGTATAGCAATCTATATTTTACTTGGATGGCTCATTAAAGATATTGTATCTGCGAACTATTCCAATCCAATGGATATGCTTGTATCAGATATGATTAAACACGAAGCCTTAATATATTGCATACTTGCCGTGGGTTATGTTTTTGTGATACAATGCTTTGTGTATCAAAATTCTGACGGAAATGAAGCAGGTATGTGGTTACCCATCGGATTATGTGTTGCATCTTATTTTTTATTAACCACTTTATCCCTATCATCGGGATTAATAATCGCTTATAACTTGCTTAATGTCATTGCAATTGTAATAGGATGTTACATGGACAAATAAGACGAGTGACATAATTTTAAAGGGGTATATAAAATAGAATTTTGCAAATTGTGTCACATCAACACACGCATATATTTACAGATAAATAAAATCGCCTAATGAAAACCTACTTACTCATCATTCTGCTGTTGTGTGCAGGAGTATGCAACGGCTATGGACAAAAGAAACAGCCGTCCGATTACCGCCTGCAAAAAGCCATCGACCTAATACAGAATGGCGACGAAAAAGAAGCGATGAAATGCCTTGACCAACAGCTTCAAGAAACTCCCGACAATGCCGATGCAAGAATAGTTCGTGCAGATTTATATTATCGACAAAAGAAATACGGAAATGCCCTTTCGGATGCGAACCTTGCTATAAAATACTATAAAAAAGGTGGAATGTTCTCAAAATACATCATGTATTGGAACCGTGGCCGCACATATTGCGATATGGAAGATTCTGCCAAAGCACTTGCCGACTATGATACCGCTTACAAATTAGCCCTAAAAGACAAGAAAGGAGCAACTAATATTCAAGAGATTCTTTACGGACGAGCACAACTCTATTACGAGCAGAAAGAATACGACAAGGCCGATGCGGATTACGCACAAATGCTGAAAAACGACGAGACGGATCAATCGGCTATGGTGGGGCTTATTCGCAATATGATTGCCCGTAAGGAATATGATAAAGCATTGGAATTAGCTAATAAATGTGAAAAATACGATGCTGATTACGAGGAAACCTATCGTTATCGGATGCAGATTTATGATAAAATGGGCGAAACGGACAAGGCGATTGATGATGCTGTCATCTATTTTGAAAAATCGGATGCCCCACAACATTACCTGCTGAAATCAATTATGGGCAAACATTTGAGTTACGCATTAGCCAAAGTGCAGGCCCAAATTCAAAAAAATAACGATCACTCTTGGAAACAACTGCGTATCCATATTTACAAATGGGGCTATGATTATGCAAATGCTATTTTATGCTACAATCAACTGCAACAAGAGTTCGGAAGTTTTGATTTCATCTATTACAGTCGCAGCCAATGCTACAACGAAATAGGAGACACTGAACATGCTATTGCGGACATAACCAAGTGCATTGAATTGGGAGATGGTAAAGATTATTATGCAATTATTTCCCGTGCCGACTATTACCGAGAGGGCGGGCAATATAAAGAGGCGATAGCTGATTTTACAAAAGGGATAGAGCTTGATCCAACTAATATCGAGGCCTATTATAGGCGCGGTTGGTGTTATGAGTTATCGGGCGATGATGATTCGGCCATGAAAGATTATAATGCGGGAATAGATGTCGATAAAAATTGTCCATACATTTTCTTAATGCGGGGTAAATTGTATCTGAAACGTGGGAAAAAGGAGAAAGCCAATACGGATTTCGAGGAGGTTATTCGACAGGATACGGTTGCCGAAAATGGCAGTTGTCGCCAATATGCCCTTCACTTTTTAGAACGGGATGCCGAAGCCCTCGAATGGATGGATAAAATCATTGCCGTTGATTCAACAAGAAGCGGTGGTTATTACGATAAATCATGTCTGCTGGCACGCATGGGACGATTGGACGAATCTGTTGCGGCACTTCGCAAAGCCTTTGAGAAAGGCTATCGTTCGTTTGCACATATCGAGCATGATGACGATATAGATGCCATTCGAGAACTGCCCGAATTTAAGCATTTAATTGAAGAATATAAAGCCAAGCCTATTCGAATAGAAGCTGATGATGAACAGGCAGAAGATAAGATCGAAACGATTTCCGAGATACAAATGAAAAAAATGTATAGCGGGGTTTATGAAATACCTTGTACGATTAATGAATTGCCTTTGAAATTCTTTTTCGATACGGGAGCAAGTACGGTTACAGTCTCCTCGGTGGAAGCTAATTTTATGCTTAAAAATGGCTATTTAAAATCAGACGATATTAAAGGCAAAGAATATTATAGCGTTGCAACTGGCGAGATTCACGAGGGCACGACAATCCGTCTGCGTGAAATCAAGATTGGCGATGCCATTCTGCGTAACGTCGATGCTTCGGTTGTCCATAATCAGCAGGCGCCGCTATTACTCGGCCAGACTGTTTTGGAACGTTTCGGAACGGTAACTATTGATAATATCAATTCAAAATTGATTATCAAACAAAAGTAAAATAAGGGACATCAATAGACTTTCTCCAATTGAGTGATTCGTTGGAGAAAGTTTATTGGTTCGTTGGTGACATAATTTTAAAGGGGTATATAAAAGAGAATTTTACAAATTGCGTCACTTGTTCTATCAATGAATTAACCCACTCAATAACTAATCCATGATCCTCAATCCCACGCTTAAAAGCATACTTGTAAGAACTGCCTACATCGTAGGGAGTTTGACAATCTATTATATTGCCTATAATTATTGCCTTGATTATCTGGATTTTCATTATTGGAGTGATGGAGGACTGATAGACGGGCATCCAACATTACGATATACTTTACTAATGATGGCTGCGGCTATTCTTATCTGGGTGAATATCCGCAAACTGTCACGTCCCAATATACGGCTCTATTTTAGTGCATTTCTATTAGGGCTTGGACTATTGATTGGAGCATGGAAAGTCGGTGCATTTTATCTCTACTCCGAACATGTACTTTTGCGCCATATATATCTGGAAATACTCTTTCATTTTGGATGGTTTAGCGTATTAATATCTTCAATTTTGCCAATATTCTTTGTAAAACAGAAAAATGCAAAATTAGACAGAGGTAGCAAAATAGGCTTACTGATTGTTGTACTATTGTTTGATTTCACGATTGCCATGCCTAATATTTTTGGTGATGAAATAATGGAAGCCAGAATATACGGTAATGAAAACTGTTACTTAATACAAAACGGAGAAGAATGGAGTTGTCATTTATTAAGCGTTACAAATCCCGATGATAAGATATGGACGGATTCAGTTGTAATGCGGACTATCCAATATTTTCCGAAAGATAATTCTTGGTGGGTGGCTGATAATGGTGATTCTATTCGTATAGAAAGTACAAAAGTGTACCACTCAAATCTGCAAATAATACATTCCAACGGGAAAAGCTATCAAGTCCGCACATTGGGTTATGCAGAAACAGAATACGGTAATTGTTGGCAATCTAACATATGGCGCAAAATCAAAGGATTGTTTTGCAAAGAAGAAAACGAACGATGAAAAACTACTTACTTATACTGATGGGCATTTTGTTCGTCTGTTGCCAAAGCCAACCCGAAAGACCATTTTCAGAGGCCGAGAAATTGGCTGATAAGCAATACTACCAATTCTTTCATTGGATGCTTTTCGGTGATGGAGATAAAGATACCGCAGTCGAAAGTCTGTTTAAGTCGGCAGAAGCAGGTTATGCAGAATCACAGAGCCAATTAGGGGGTTGCTATGCCTATCGTCCCGACTTGATTAAACGAAAGGGGGCAGACATTGATTCTGCTGTTATATGGTGGCTCAAAGCGGCTGAACAAGAAGATTATGTTGCACAAAAGGAATTGGCGATATTCCATGTAAGAATGAAAGAGTGGAAACAAGCTAAATACTGGCTCAAACGCGCTGAAAAGAATGACTTTGAAGATGAAACACTCTATCACGAAATTAGAGGCTATGAACGCAGGAATGTGCAACCTATTCCAAAGGAGAGTAGAATTGCTGTCAAACAGTACTATCAATTTTTGAGTTATGTCCAATCTGGTTATAAATTGAATTTCGACATTAAGAATCTGATTGAATCCGCAGAATCGGGCTATGTTCATTCCCAAACGGAATTAGCGTGTTGTTATGCCTACCGTCCCGATTTACTCGGATGTGAAAAGCCACATATTGATTCTGCTGTAATCTGGTGGCATAAAGCCGCAGAGCAAGACGATTGGGTTGCACAAGAAAAATTAGCCCAGCATTATGTCGATTTACAAGATTGGAAACAAGCTAAATTCTGGCTGAAACGAGCCAAGAAGAACGGATATAAAGATAAGGAGTTGCAAAAGAAGATTAGGAAAAACTTATAGCATCGATGAAATAATTTTAAAGGCCAATATTAATTACAATCTTCATAAATACTTTACATTAATTAATTATCAATCTATAACACTCAATCCGATGACACGAGAAGAACGAGTAAAAATATGCGAAACCTGCAAACATTGCCAAAAGGACATAGAGCGAGGAATTTTGTGTGGCCTTACCAATGAATATGCAGATTTTGACGATAAATGCCACTTATACGAACCGAGCGAGAAACAACAAGTAAAAACTCGCGCCAGACGAATTATTGCTAGAATGAAAGAACCTTCTGACAACGGATTATCGTTCGGTGAATGTATTGCTGTTGTTGTAACTTACTTGTTTTGCTTGATAAGTACGCTTGTTGGTGATGAGGCAAAGTCATCAATCGTAATCTTGGCAGTAGGGTTCATGTTGGTAGCATTAATCTGTCTGGATTATTATTACCTTAAGTATAAACGAAAAAAGAAGATATTTGGCGAACTGACGTCATCTGCCATCGAACAAATCATTAAAATCGAAGGTTTCTATCCCTACAAGGAAAACGGGGATATATACTTTAAGTCAGAAAGTATAATCTATCGTATTATGCACGAGGCTCCCAAATTCTCACTGCTTTTACAAAGGCCATTCCAAGGCTATTATAAGATTGCTCTTCTTGCCGCCACCAAGGTTATGAGTAATACCATAGTTGGGAAAATAGAGGTATTGGAACAATCAGGAAAATCGTCACAATTATTCATATCATTTTCTGCCGAGAGTCTTATTCACTACGTGGATGAATTAAGAGTAAACTTTTCTTCCTATTTTGAAATTATAAATATAATGCATGCCCAATTCTTAGATGAATATCACAAACTGGAAGAAGTTGAACAGGCGCATAATCCATTATATGACACAACATTGATTAACTAATTATGAAACCCTACTTACTCCCCATATTCGTCCTGCTGATTGTTGGGTGTGGGAATAGGAATCCAGCGAATATAGTTGTAGAAAATAGAATAAGGCAAACTGAACAAACCGATTCGATTATAGGAGATAGTTATGAACGAGATACTATACAAGGGGATTTTAACGGTGATGGAAAGATCGAATATGCTTACAGCGAATCAAACCCTGCTGAATATTACAGCCTTGATGAAGTAGATGATGGGAAGCTCAATAATATAACATTCAGTAATCCAACAATTCCTGCCATAGAAACTGAATTTCAGATTGAGCGCTTAACCAACGAGGGTGATTTGAATGGTGATGGTACGGATGAAATTGGCTTTATTGAGAGAGCTGTTAGCCGCTTTGTTTTCTATAAGGTATATTCACTTCGTAAGGGAGTGTGGAAAGAAATAGTGAGTGTATATACACATGATGCCTTTTTTGACCCTATAAATGGCGATGCGCCCGATTTAGTAAGGATCGCCCCTAATAAGACAGGGTATGTAATCGTTCAAACGATTGAATGGGACGATGAAACAGAGTGGCACAAAGGGGTTGAAAAATCGGTAAAGATTAAGTGACATATTTTTCAAGGGCTATATAAAATGAACATTTTATAATTGTGTCACAGATGATAAAGAACTGTATACTAATACTTGTTGTTGGCTTAATAATGCTTGGTTGTGGCGATAGACAGGTAAGGCAGATTGAGCAGGTTGGAGAAGATTCAACGGAACTTACAATCAAGACATATTATGATACCATCCATTTTAAGTTTAAGTGGAGAGATGCTGATTCTATCCCTTATTTATTTGGCAAGCCATCAAAAGACAAGATAGCTGAATATCAACGACGATTCGATAGTTTGCATCGTACTGAACGTTACGGTTTCTATGATAGAATCGAATGGTTCCGAGATATACCCCATATCACGGCGGTAAATGATTTTGCTACTTTATGGTTTACGAATAAAACAACGCCTTATCAAGATGATTTAGATATGATTCTTTGGCGTATTAATGAATATTACCCTCTTAATTCTTCTACAACGGAAACAGAAAATTTCCAAAGATTTTCGGAACAAATTGATTCATTATTATCATACTCGCTCGGCTCACAATGGGATGCTAATATACAAGCATGGTTGGCGACCAAATTACATGAATGTAAGGTAGAAATATACAACAATCGACTGTTGGATTGTAGCAATGAGTTTAAGGATATTTTAATTGCAGAACATTGTGCATGGAAAGAATATGAAGAAGCCTTACATGATATATGCGATAAATTAGTTGTCGGGAAACATGGTGGGTCAGGAGCACCACTGGCGTATGGCGAGTTCTTCATTGAAAGCTACGAGCAGAGATTGATTTCATTATTGGATTATTATTTTACTTTGGGTGATTCCAATTATCAGCCGACAGAACGACATAGGTTGATTCCAGATAAAATGGCACATAGAGCATATTCGGATTTCTTTGATGTGATTAATTCAGATTATGAGGAATATAGCGTGGAAGAAAAGCAATGTGCCTTAAAAAATGATATGCGCTTTTGGGATAAATGGATGGCTGAACGTAGAAAAGTATCAGCACAATTACCGATGCCGCTCAAAAAAGTTTATGATAATTGTACGAATAATCTCAAGCGGCGAAAATTGATTCAAATAAAGAGCAGATATTGGGGATATGGAATATGTAGCAGTTTTGAGTTGGATTGTATATTAAAAAAGGATTGCTCTGATGAAGAGCTGTTTAGCTATGATTATCAAATACGATATGATGCTTTGTTAATCAAGTGACATATTTTTCAAGGGCTATATAAAATGAATTTTTTGAAATTACGTCACCAGAATATGAAGAACTACAATGCTAATCCTCGGCCATACGGTCGGGGATTTTTTATTTATAGAAATCAAAGCTACTGAAAATTGATAAAAACGGGAAAGCGGCAGGAGGGGAAAATTTTGCGCCGTTTTTCTGGTCTAAAAATTAGTTTGCGACAATATTGATTATTATGTGTATAAATCGTCCAAAACAAAGCAGTCCACGCGGTTACCCGTCAGCGACCCTTCGCGGCCGACGGAGAGCAGCCCGCCCCGGCGGCCGATGATCTCGACCTCGTCGGCCGTGCGGATGTAGCCGGGCGGTTTCGCCCCCCGCTTGATGGAGGTGTCCGGAAAAAAGGCCGCGTATTCCTGCGATTCGAGGATGCGCTGCACGCGGCGGTTGAACTTCGAGGCCAGCGTCCCCGAGTAGGAGGCGATCGCCACCCGGCAGTCGGGGTCGAGCCCCAGCACGTAGGCCGGGAGCAGGGTCGTGGCCCCGACGCTCTTGCCGTGCTGGGGCGGCATGGTGACGATCAGCCGCCGGACGCGCCCCGCGGCAAAGGCCTCCAGCACGCGAAAATAGGCCCGGTGGAAGGGTTCGAGTTCGAGAAAGGGATAGACCCCGAGGGCGAAATCGGCGAAGGACGGGGGCGCAGCCGGCGGCGCGTCGTCCGGAAGCACCAGCCCCTCGGGAAACGGCGAGCCGCCGGAAAACAGCGGAAAGCCTGCAAATACGGCATCGCACGCGGGAGCATCCGGAGAGGCGTTCCCGCCGGTTACGAAAACCTCTGCGGAGGAGCGCTCCGCAGAGGTCGGTTCGGTTGGTTTGAGCATTTTACTGAAATTTTTTGAAAAACCCATGCGCGGCGCCGCGGCGGGCAGGTTTTTTGTCGGGGTGCGCTCCGGCGGCAGCGCCGTGCCGGGGAAGGAGGGCCGGAGCGCGGCGGCAGGTCAGAGGAGCGCGCGCACCTCGGAAAACGAGAAGTCGTTCAGCGCTTCGCCGTCGCTGCCGACGGTGTGAAACTCCCACCAGACGGGAACCAGGTCCGCAATCGCGTCCCGGTCGCCCTCGGGGAGCCGCTCGCGCCGCCGGTAGACGATCACCGAGGCCGTGAGCCGGCACTCCATATCGCCGAAGGGAAACGTGAGCGAGCCTGAAAAGTAACTTCCCCCGCCGATGGCCTCCGCAAGACGCGCGGCCACTTCAAGGTAAAGTTCCGATGAAACCGAATACATCATTGATAATTAATCGTTTTTTCGCAAAAGAGTTTGCAGAAGAGAATAAATTGTTTAACTTTGCAGAACAAAGATAAGTTCAAAATTTGAATTTTCTGCAATAAAGTTCAAATATTTTATATAAATAATTCCGATAACAAAGCGATGAACGAACGGGTAAAACTGATACGCAAGCAGCTCGGCATGACACAAGAGCAACTGGCACAACGACTTGGAATCGGCAAAGCGGCGCTGTCGATGATCGAAACCGGCAAGGCGGGGCTTTCGGCGCGCAACCGCAACATATTGGTTCAGGAATTGAACGTCAATCCCGACTGGCTCGAAACCGGCAAGGGCAACATGTTCAACGCCGAACCCGATCTGACGGCCTACATGCACCGCACGGACAACTCGCTGCCGCTGCAAAGCGTCCCCCTCTACTCGATCGAGGGCACGGCGGGCCTGGTCCCGCTGTTCACCGACCAGGCGCAGAGCAAGCCCGTCAACTTCATCCACATTCCCAACCTCCCGAAATGCGACGGGGCGATCTATATCGTCGGCGACTCGATGTACCCGCTGCTCAAGAGCGGCGACATCGTGCTGTACAAGCAGCTGCGCGACATAAACGACATCTTCTGGGGCGACATGTACCTGCTGTCGATCGACATCGACGGCGAGGAGTACGTGACGGTGAAGTACATTCAGAAATCCGACCGCGCAGGCTACGTGAAACTCGTGAGCCAGAACCAGCACCACGCCGACAAGGACGTGGAGATCTCGCGCATCCGCGCCATCGCGCTCGTGAAGGCGAGCATCAGGATGAACTCGATCCGTTAGCAGGAACAGCGGAGGCAGACCGAAGGGGCGAAAAAACGCAATCGGACAAAGCTGCGCAAATAAAATCCGGTTTTGGGTAACCAATTCCGGATTTTTTATTATCTTTGCAAAGATCGAATTGGTTTGCCAATTTCGACCGTGTCAAACTCCGGGCTGCGGCCCGCCGTTCCGGAATACAACGAATGCAACAATTATAACTATGAAAACCAATTACGAAATCCGCTATGCGGCGCATCCCGAGGATGCGAAAAGCTACGACACGGCGCGTCTGCGCCGCGATTTCCTGATCGAAAAGGTATTCACGGCCGATGAGGTCAACATGGTCTACTCGATGTACGACCGCATGGTCGTCGGAGGCGCCATGCCTGTCGCCGAGACGCTCCGCCTCGAAGCCATCGACCCGCTGAAGGCTCCGTTCTTCCTCACGCGCCGCGAAATGGGCATCTACAACGTCGGAGGCCCCGGCGTGGTGAAGGCCGGCGACGCCGTGTTCGAACTCGGCTACAAGGAAGCCCTCTACCTCGGTTCGGGCGACCGCGAGGTGACCTTCGCGAGCAAGGACGCCGGGAATCCCGCCAAATTCTATTTCAACTCGCTGACCGCGCACCGCAACTACCCCGACAAAAAGGTCACCAAAGCCGACGCCGTGGTGGCCCACATGGGTTCGCTCGAAGGGTCGAACGACCGCAACATCAACAAGATGCTCGTGAACCAGGTGCTGCCGACCTGCCAGTTGCAGATGGGCATGACCGAGCTGCTGCCCGGAAGCGTGTGGAACACGATGCCCGCGCACGTGCACTCGCGCCGCATGGAGGCCTATTTCTATTTCGAAGTGCCCGAGGACCAGGCCGTGTGCCACTTCATGGGCGAAGTCGACGAGACGCGCCACATCTGGATGAAGGGCGATCAGGCCGTGCTCTCGCCCGAATGGTCGATCCACAGCGCCGCAGCCACGCACAACTACACCTTCATCTGGGGCATGGGCGGCGAGAACCTCGACTACGGCGACCAGGATTTTTCGAAAATAACGGACCTGAAATAATTCATAATTCAAAATTCATAATTCAAAATTATGGTAAACTTTTCACTGGAAGGTAAGGTCGCGCTCGTGACGGGCGCCTCTTACGGCATCGGATTCGCACTGGCAACGGCTTTCGCACGTCAGGGCGCAAAAATCGTCTTCAACGATATCAAACAGGAGCTGGTGGACAAAGGCCTGGCCGCCTACAAGGCCGAGGGCATCGAGGCCAAAGGCTACGTCTGCGACGTGACCAGCGAGGAGCAGGTGAACGCCATGGTGGCGCAGATCGAAAAAGAGGTCGGCATCGTGGACATCCTCGTCAACAACGCCGGCATCATCAAGCGCATCCCGATGGTCGAGATGACCGCCGCGGAGTTCCGCCAGGTGATCGACATCGACCTCAACGGCCCGTTCATCGTCTCGAAGGCCGTCATCCCCTCGATGATCAAGAAGGGCAAAGGCAAGATCATCAACATATGCTCGATGATGTCGGAGCTGGGCCGCGAGACCGTCTCGGCCTACGCCGCAGCCAAAGGCGGACTGAAGATGCTGACCCGCAACATCGCTTCGGAGTACGGCGAATACAACATCCAGTGCAACGGCATCGGCCCGGGTTACATCGCGACGCCCCAGACCGCACCGCTGCGCGAGCGTCAGGCCGACGGATCGCGCCACCCGTTCGATTCGTTCATCGTGGCCAAGACCCCCGCGGCACGCTGGGGCACGCCCGAAGACCTGATGGGACCCGCCGTGTTCCTCGCATCGGACGCTTCGGATTTCGTCAACGGACACATCCTCTACGTCGACGGCGGCATTCTGGCCTACATCGGCAAGCAGCCGCAGTAGGTTCCGCACACCTCCGCATGAAACAGCCCCCGCTCACCGAAGCGGGGGCTGTTTCCGTTTTCAGGGCCGGCATGCCGCGCGTTTCAGGCCCAGAGGGCCTCCAGACGCCGGGCGACGACCTCGTCCGTGATGTAGTCGTCGTACTCCATATAACGGTCGACCATGCCGTTGGGCGTGAGTTCGATGATGCGGTTGGCGACCGTATTGACGAATTCGTGGTCGTGCGAACTCATCAGCACGTTGCCCTTGAAATTGATCAGCGAGTTGTTGAACGCCTGGATGGATTCGAGGTCGAGGTGGTTGGTCGGAGAGTCCAGCACAAGCGTATTGGGCTGCTGGATCATCATCTTCGCCACCATGCAGCGCACCTTCTCGCCGCCGGAGAGGACGCTGACCTTCTTGTAAATCTCCTCGCCGCTGAAGAGCATCTTGCCCAGATACCCCCTCAAATAGAGTTCCGAGGTGTCGGACGAGAACTGCGCCAGCCAGTCGACGATCGAGAGCTGGCTCTCGAACCAGGGGGCGTTGTTGAGCGGAAGGTAGGCGTAATTGATCGTCGTGCCCCACTCGACGACGCCCGAATCGGCCTTGTCGTCGCCGACCAGAATGTCGAACAGCGCCGACACGGCACGCGGATCGCGCGCCAGGAAGGCGATCTTGTCGCCCTTCTCGACCGTGAAGCTGACGTCGCTGAAAAGCCGTTCGCCGTTCACCGTCTTGCTCAACTCGTCGACCCCGAGGATCTTCGTGCCCGCCTCGCGTTCGGGCTGGAAGATGATGCCCGGGTATTTGCGCATCGAGGGCTTGATCTCCTCGATGTTGAGCCGTTCGAGCATCTTCCGGCGCGAAGTCGTCTGCTTCGACTTGGCGACGTTGGCGCTGAACCGCTGGATGAATTCCAGCAATTCCTTTTTCTTCTCCTCGGCCTTCTTGTTCTGGTTCTGCTGCTGGCGCAGGGCGAGCTGGCTCGATTCGTACCAGAAGCTGTAATTGCCCGAGAAAAGGTTGATGTCGCTGTAATCAATATCGACCGTATGCGTGCACACCGAGTCGAGGAAGTGGCGGTCGTGCGAGACGACCAGCACCGTGTTTTCGTAATTCGACAGATAGTTCTCCAGCCACGCGATCGTCGTCCGGTCGAGGTCGTTGGTCGGCTCGTCGAGCAGCAGGTTGTCGGGTTTGCCGAACAGGGCCTGCGCCAGCAGCACGCGCACCTTCTCCTTGGCGCTCAAATCGCGCATCAGCTGGCCGTGCAGGGCTTCCCGGACCCCGAGGCTGCTCAACAGGTTGGCGGCGTCGCTCTCGGCGTTCCAGCCCTGCATCTCCGCGAACCGCTCCTCCAGCTCCCCGGCCCGGAGACCGTCCTCCTCCGAAAAGTCGGGCTTGGCGTACAACGCCTCCTTCTCCTTCATCGTCTCCCACAGCGGCTGATGCCCCATCAGAACCGTGTCGAGGACCGTAAACCCGTCATAGGCGAAGTGGTCCTGCTTGAGCACCGACAGGCGTTCGCCCGGGCCGAAGGCCACGTTGCCCCGCGACGGGGTCACCTCGCCGCTGAGCACTTTGAGGAACGTGGACTTCCCCGCCCCGTTGGCCCCGATCACGCCGTAGCAGTTGCCCGGGGTGAATTTGAGATTGATATCCTTGAAAAGAACCCGTTTTCCGTATTGTACCTCTAAATTCGAAACTGTAATCATCCTTAAAATCTGAATTTGAAACTGCAAAAGTAGCCCAAAAGAACGAGGAAACCGCACCGGAATGAAAAAAATCGGCCGGATCGCCGCTTTTCGGCCCGAAATTCCGGCGGCATGCAGAGCGCATCCGAAAGAACGGAGTCCGAAAAGGTTTTTCAGCGACGATCGCAACAAAAAGTTATCTTTTGAATTACAGCGAATTAGCGATCCGGGACGCAAAAAACCGACAGACACGGAACGGAAAGCTAAAAAATCGCCCGAAAAAGTCCGATATGACAATTTATTTAATATATTTGCATAACGGACAGGATCGGTTCGGCATGGACTGCGAACAAATTCGCCGTTTTGCCCCAATCAGTCACTGTATATTTGCGAAATCGTTGTTAACCCATAATCTGAAACCAAAATCATGGAACAATCAAAAGTGCGGGAGTTGCAGGACGTCGTGATCCGCTTTTCGGGCGATTCAGGCGACGGCATGCAGCTCACGGGCACGCTCTTTTCCGACACTTCGGCGCTGTTGGGAAACGGCATCTCGACCTTCCCCGACTACCCCGCCGAAATCCGCGCCCCGCAGGGAACCGTTGCGGGCGTTTCGGGCTTCCAGGTCCATTTCGGCGACCACCGCGAGCTGAATCCCGGTGACTACTGCGATGTGCTGGTGGCGATGAACCCCGCGGCGCTCAAGGCCAACCGAAAGTGGCTCAAGCCGGGCGCGACGGTCATCCTCGACGGCGATTCGATCACCGAAGAACATCTCAAGAAGGCGGGATTCGCAACCCTCGATCCGCTGGCAGAACTCAAGCTCGACGAATACAACGTCGTCGTTCCCGACATCACCTCCATGACGCGCGAGGCGCTGAAAGAAACCGGACTCGACAACAAGGCCGTCGTCAAGTGCAAGAACATGTTCGCACTGGGCATCTGCTTCTGGCTGTTCGACCGTCCGGAGGATTACGCACTCAAATACCTCGACGGGAAATTCGCCAAGAAAAATCCCGCCGTGGCCCAGGCCAACAAGCTGGCCATAGCGGCAGGCTATAACTACGCCGCAAACACCCACCAGTTCGCCAACAACTACACCGTGGCCCCGGCTCCCCGCGAAAAGGGCACCTACCGGTCGATCAACGGCAACGTCGCCACGGCGTGGGGACTCTGCGCCGCGGCCGAGAAGGCGGGCCTGCCGCTCTTCTGCGGTTCGTACCCGATCACCCCGGCCACGGTGATCCTCGAAGAACTGGCCAAACGCAAGGACCTCGGGGTGAAGACCGTGCAGGCCGAGGACGAGATAGCCGGCATCTGCACGGCCATCGGCGCGGCCTTCGCGGGCAATTTCGCCGTGACGACCACCTCGGGCCCCGGACTGTCGCTCAAGAGCGAAGCGCTGGGACTGGCGGTGATGACCGAACTGCCGCTGGTCGTGGTGGACGTACAGCGCGGAGGACCCTCGACGGGCCTGCCGACGAAAACCGAGCAGAGCGACCTCCAGCAGGCGCTTTACGGCCGTAACGGCGAGTGCCCGGTGATCGTCGTGGCGGCATCGTCGCCCAGCGACTGCTTCCACTACGCCTTCGAAGCCGGACGCCTGGCCATGGAGCACATGACGCCCGTGATCCTGCTGACCGACGGATTCATCGCCAACGGCTCCGAGCCGTGGCGGATTCCCGAGATGAAGGACTACCTCGCCATTCAGCCCCCGATCGTGGACAAGGCACCCGAAGGAGGGTTCATGCCCTATGTGCGCAACGAAAAACTGGCCCGCGGCTGGGCGTTCCCCGGCAAAGTGGGTCTGGAGCACCGCGTGGGCGGACTGGAGAAGGACTGCGTGAAGGGCTGCATCTCGCACGACCCGGCCAACCACCAGAAGATGACCGACACCCGCGCGGCGAAGGTGGCCAAAGTCGCCGACGACATTCCCGCACAGGCCGTCTGGGGCGATGCGGAAGGCGACCTGCTGGTCGTAGGCTGGGGCGGCACGCGCGGCCACCTGCAAAACGCCGTGGACGAAATGCGCCGCGAGGGCAAAAAGGTCTCGCTGTGCCATTTCAACTACATCAACCCGCTGCCGAAGGGGGTGCGCGACATCTTCGCGAAGTTCCGCAGGATCGTCGTCTGCGAGCTGAACGAAGGACAGTTCGCGGCCTATCTGCGCCAGAACTTCCAGGAGTTCCCCTACGAACAGTACAACAAGTGCGAGGGACTGCCCTTCACGGTCGCAGAACTTAAACAGAAATTCGAATCCTTACTGAAGTAACCATGGCAGACTACAAATACACCCCTGCGGATTTCAAGAGCGACCAGGAGGTACGCTGGTGTCCCGGATGCGGCGACCACGCGATTTTGAGCGCCGTGCAGCGCGCGCTGCCCGAAATCGCCGACGCGCTCGACACGCCCCACAACCTGTTCACGTTCGTGTCGGGCATCGGATGCTCGTCGCGGTTCATCTACTACATGAAGACCTACGGGTTCCACTCCGTGCACGGGCGCGCCAACGCCGTGGCGACGGGCGTCAAGACGGCCAACCCGCGCCTCTCGGTGTGGGTCACCACCGGCGACGGCGACTCGCTGGCCATCGGCGGCAACCACTTCATCCACGCCATCCGCCGCAACGTGGACCTCAACGTCATCCTGTTCAACAACGAGATTTACGGCCTCACGAAGGGCCAGTACTCCCCCACTTCGAAGCTGGGCAAGATCACCAAGACCTCGCCCTACGGAACGGTCGAGAAGCCGTTCAACCCCGGCGAACTGGTCATCGGCGCCAAGGGCACGTTCTTCGCCCGCACGATTGACATGGAGGTCGCCCTCTCGAAGGAGTGCATGATCGCCGCGGCCAGACATACGGGCATGTCGGTGATCGAAGCGTTGCAGAACTGCGTGATTTTCAACGATAAGACCCACGCCGACTTCGCAGCCGACAAGGCCACGCGCGCCGAACGCACGGTGACGTTGCGCCACGGAGAGAAAATGCTCTTCGGCGCCAACAACGAAAAGGGCATCGTGTTCGAGAACATGAAACTCAAGGTGGTGACCGTGGGCCAGGACGGCTACACGCTGGACGATGTGCTGACGCACGACGCCCACGAGCGCGACACCACGCTGCACTCGATGCTGGCGGCGATGAAATACCCCGATTACCCGGTAGCGCTGGGCGTAATCCGCTCGGTCGAGGACGACTCGGTCTACGACCGCGCCGTGGAGAAGCAGGTCGAGGAGGTCAAAGCCACGAGCAAAATTCACTGCGTGGACGACCTGCTCCGCTCGGGAGCCACCTGGGAGGTGGAATAGTCCCACAGCCGGGAAGCCGGCATCTGGACAACGAAACGGCGGACCCTTTCCCGGGGTCCGCCGTTCGTTTCGGCAGGAGAGAGGGGTTTCGGCAGGTGGGAGGGGGTTCGGCAGGTGGAGGAAACCCTCCCCGCAACCGGGAATCAATAGACATTGGCCGATTTGCGGACGATATTCTCCAGCAGGCGCTGCATATTGGCGATCACCGGACTGCCAGCCATGCCGTATGCCGCACCCAGCCGCTTCATCTGCGGCCGTTGTCGAGCGTCGTGGCGGCATAGATCATCGCCCGGTTCCCGGGTTTGGCAATCAGCACCCCGCCAGCCAGCCTGATGTCCCAATGGCTGATGTTCTCGGCCGAGGCCCAGATGTCGGAGAAACCCTTCAGCGACGGGCTTCCGGAAGCGTTCCGAAGAGCTTCGGGATGTTTTTTCGAAAAAAGTTCAATTCCGGAGCCGATTTTTCGGGCCGAAAATTGTGGAAATAAAAAAATCCGATTATCTTTGCATCCACAACAAGGGGGATTAGCTCAGCTGGCTAGAGCGCTTGCATGGCATGCAAGAGGTCACGAGTTCGAATCTCGTATTCTCCACCATAAAAACGGGACCATCTTTCGATGGTCCCGTTTTTCAGTGTATGTTTCCGGCCGTATCGGCCGCACCCGGCACAAACGGCACAAACGGCACAAAAGCATCCGTGCCGGCCTCCACCCGCAACATTAGCGATAATTCAGCGGAAAAACCACGGCAGCAGCCAAAAACGACAAAACGAAATATCCGGCCGTCCTTGCGGACGGCCGGATATGCGCAACGCTGCCGGAAGGCGTTATTTGTCCCGGAAAAAAGCCGTGACGAAAGGCGCTTCGAGCAGGTAATCGGCGCATTCGCGGACGCTGCGCACGATGTCGTTGTAGCTCGAACCTTCGATCTCGACGATGATGTTCTCCACGCCGGCTTCCCGCGCGTTGGCGAAGATGGCGTCGAAGCCCACCATGCCGCTCTGGCCGATCTCACGACGATCCTTGATGTGCAGGAGCCGGAAACGCCCCGGATACTTCTTGAAGTAGTCCACCGGGCTGGCCTTGCCCATCACAGTCCAGTAGACGTCCATTTCGAACAGCACCTTGTCGGGATCGGTGTTTTCGAGCATGTAGTCCAGCATGACCTTATCCTCGATCTTCTCGAACTCGCGCGAGTGGTTGTGGTAGCCGAACTTCATGCCGGCGGCCGCACAGCGCGCACCCACCTCGTTGAAATAGCGGCAGTAGGTCTGCAAATCCTTGAGCGTCGAAATCTTACGCATCGAGGGGACCACGATATATTCCGCACCGGCGGCCTTGTGCGCCGCGATGCACTCGTCCCACCAAGCGAGGGCCTTCGAGAAATCGCCGCTCGCCAGCTCCTCGTCGGAGAGGTTGAGCGTGCAGTGCGTGGAAATCACCCGCATACCGGCATCCTCGACATCCTTGCGGAATTGCTCGGGAGTCTGCCCGTAGAGCATTCCGTCCTTGTAGCTGGCGGCCTCGACCGAAGTGTAGCCCATGTCGGCGAGCTGTTTCAGGACGGGTTTGTAATCGCCCTGGCTCTTGCCGAAAACCCCGATCAGGCTGCGCACCGAATAGAGCTGGATACCGATGTCCTTCTTCGGGGCCTTCTTCGCTTTGGCGGATGCTCCGCCGGGGAGCATCGCCAGAGCGAGGAGGACGCAGATGACTGCGAATAGCCTGTTTCTCATCGTAAGAAGCCCTTAATCGAGAATCTTGACACGGATATTGCGGAACCAGACGTCGTCGCCGTGGTCCTGAAGGCCGATGTAGCCTTCGTGGTTCTCACCGCCGCAGTTGTTCAGCAACTCGAACGCCAGGGGCCACTTCTCGGAGCTGAACTTGCTGTTCTCCAGCATCTCGGTCCACTGGGGAGTCCACAGGTGGTACTCCACGACGTTCTTGTCGTTCTGGCCGTGTACGACCGTGCCTTTGTAAACCATGATCTTGGCCTTGTTCCACTCGCCGAAGGGATTCTGGTTCTGCGGAACGGCGGGGATCATGTCGTAGAGCGACGCCGACTGGCGGTTGCCGTCGACACCCAGCTTGGCATCGGGATGGTTGGTGTTGTCGAGCACCTGATACTCGGGGCACGAGATGTAGATCGGCTCGTACTTGGTCTTGCCGTCCTTCTGGGTCGTAACCTCCTGGGCCAGGTAGAAGATGCCCGAGTTGCCGCCCTTCGAAACCTTCCACTCCATCTCCAGTTCGAAGTTCTTGAACTTCTTGGCGAAGATCAGGTCGCCGCCCTCGCCCGTCTGGGCCTCGCCGCCGCCCGAGCCGTTGAACTTGATGGCGCCATCCTCCACCGTCCAGCGCGAAGGAGCCTTGTCCTTGCCGTAGCCGCGCCAGCCGTTGAGCGTCTTGCCGTCGAAAATCACGTAGTAGCCGTCCTTGTCCTGCGGGAACGAGGCGAGGTCCACCTGTGCGTTGTCGACAACGGTGTATTCGGGAACGGCTTTCTTGGCGGTTTTGGCATCGGCCGTTTCAGCCGTCTTGGCCTTGCCGCCGGGGCCGCCGCACGAAACCAGCGATGCGGTCAGAGCCGCGCATACCGAGAATAAAAGAGTCTTTTTCATATTCTTTCTGTTTTTTTAAAGTTTTACGGACAGGTTAGTTAATCAGCGCGGCATGGCGGGAAGCGCCCAGCCGTCGCGGTAGGTGTGTTTGATCAGCTCCTGGGCGAACTGCTGTGCGTTCACGGGATCGGTCCAGGTCTTGTCGAAGGTCGGGTGTCCGTCCTTGATGTGGAAGCCGTCCTTGATGACCGTCTTGATCATGGCGTCGTCCGGGATGTTCGTGAAACGCATGTTCGGACCGTCCCACTCCAGCACCTGATTGAGGGCCTGGAGGCGGACTGCCAGCACGCCCATAACGACCATTTCGTTGAACGGTCCAGCTTCGCTGAAGTCCGATGCCGAAAGCACGCGGTCGTCGGCGTCCTCCTTGCAGGCGCGCACCCAGTCCATCTGGTGCGACTCGGTGATCTCGCGCAGCACCTTCGGAGCCTCGGGAACACGGCCCGAAACCAGATAGGGATCCTTGCCGTAGCAGCCGCAGATCAGCGTGTCCTTCGTACCGTAGAAGATGGCGGCGCCGCCGCTCACGTTCAGGTTCTTGCCGGCGGGAAGCCCTGCGGGACGCTCCGGCATCAGGCCGCCGTCGTACCAGTGCACCTCGACTTCGGGCATGGCCACCTTCGGCATGTTGTCGCGGGCCGGGAAGATGAACTTCACGCGCTGTGCCGAGGGAGCGGACTCGTTCAGCAGCAGCGTCGAGCTGCCCTCCACCTTGGTCGGATAGCCCAGTTTCAGCCCCTTGAACACGGGGTGCAGGATATGGCAGGCCATGTCGCCCAGCGCACCCGTACCGAAATCCCACCATCCGCGGAAGTTCCACGGCGTATAGGCGGCGTTGTAGGGACGATAGGGAGCCGGACCGATGAAGGCGTCCCAGTTCATCGTCTTGGGGATGCGCATATCCTCCTCGGGACGCGCCAGGCCCTGCGGCCAGATGGGACGGTCGGTGAAGGTGTCCACGCGGCGCACCTCGCCGATCTCGCCGTTCCAGATCCATTCGCAGACCTTGCGCACGCCTTCGGCCGATGCGCCCTGGTTGCCCATCTGCGTGGCCACCTTGTACTTGTCGGCCAGCTTGGTCAGCAGGCGCGACTCGTAGACGGTGTGGGTCAGCGGTTTTTCGCAATATACGTGCTTGCCGGCGGTGATGGCGTCGGCGGCGATGATGGCGTGCGTGTGGTCCGCCGTAGCGACCATCACGGCATCGGCCGACTTGAGCATCTCGTCGTACATCTTGCGGTAGTCGTTGAACTTCTTGGCCGCAGGATAACGTTTGAAAATGTGGTCGGCGTATTTCCAGTCGACATCGCACAGGCCGATGATGTTCTGGCTCTCCAGGCCCTTCAGCACCGAAGCGCCGCGTCCGCCGATACCGACGCCCAGGATGTTGAGTTTGTCGCTGGGGGCCGTGTAGCCGAACTTCTTACCCAGAACCGTGCTGGGTACGACCGCTAAACCGATCGCGGCAGCCGCTCCCTGCTTCAGGAACGTTCTTCTTGACATTTCTTTTGCCATCGTTTCGAGGTTTAATTTGAGTTAGTATTGAGGTTATTTGATGTTCTTTTCGATGTTGTCGACCTCGTCCTTGAAGATCTTGTAGCCTTTGCCGAGGCCCTTCATCAATTCCGGGATCTTCGTGCCGCCGAACAGCAGCAGCACGACAAGCGCGATGATGACGATTTGTCCCACGCCGATAAATAACAGATGATTCATAGTTCAGGTAGTTTTAGGGTTATGCGATTGTCATGCGTGTTTGCGCAGCAGGCCGTAGCCGTCCTTCATCGTGCGGCGGCGTTCGCGGATCTGCCGCAGGGTCTCCAGTTCCCCGATGGCCGGGAGGTCGTGCTCCCGCGCGTCGCGCAGGAACCGCCAGGCGTACTCCGAGGCCAGCGCCGCGTCGCGGAACTCCGGGAGCGCCTCGCTGCGGCGGCCCGTCTCGATCGACTCGGCGAAGAGCTTGCAAAGGGTGTCGATGTTCTTGCCCCCGTAGGGCTGGATGAGGCGGTGGGTCTGCGTCACGCCGTGCAGCTCGACGATCGCCGTCTTGAAATCGTGCGTCATGCGTGCGATGCCCTTCGTGCCGATGATGTCCACATAGGAATTGTGGGTCTGGGTCTGGGCCAGCTGGCCGTAGACATGCCCCTGGGTGATATCGAACACCACGCCGTTCTCGAACGTGCCGTGGCATTGCAGCCACCAGGGGTCCTTGTAGTTCCACATCCGCACGGCCTGGGCATTCCAGGTCTTGAATTCCGACTGGGCATACCAGCGTGCGATGTCCACGTAGTGCATGCCGCAGTCGTGGAACGCGGGACCTTCGTATTCGTGGCCCTCGCCCGGAGCCAGTCCCGGAGTCATGTGGCAGACCCGGATGATGGCCAGTTCGCCGATCTCGCCCTGGGCGATGAAATCTTTGATCGTATTGTGATACCAGGAGTTGCGCAGGTAGAGGTTCACCGTCGAGAACAAGGACGTGTTCTCGGCCAGCTCGACGGCCTGCCATTCGTTTTCGATACTGTCGGAAATGGGTTTTTCAGCGATGACGTGCTTGCCCGCAGCGAAAGCCCGCTCGATCTGCGATTTGCGCGAGTCGGCCAGAGCGAACAGCCCCACGACCTGCACTTCGGGATCGTCGAAAATAACCTGTTCGTCATCCACAACCTTCGCCCCGGGGGCCAGCTTGCGCGCCAGGTCCCGCGATTCGGCGCAGACGTCGCAGATGTACGCAACGTCCCACCTGCCGCTTTTCTGCATCTCGTCGAGGTAGAAACCTCCCATTCTGCCGAAGCCGATAAGGCCAACTTTTACAGGATTCATCGTGTAGTCAATAAGGTCGGTTAAAAGTTAGGTTCAGCGCCGCGCCTCCCGTTTCCGAAGGAAAATACCGGCAGGCGCACCACCTCGATTACAAAATTACCCCGAATAACCTTCGGTTTGAAAACTGAAGCGGAAAATGTAGAACCCAATTCGAACCATATCTCTAATTAACAATATATTACATTCTGAAACAACCCGAAAAATGTAGACGATCTGGAATGGTCAGACGTCCGTTTTATGGGCCGTTCCGATCTTCATAACCATCTTTTCGAACTCCTCGCGCGAGATGGCCGCCTTGTTGCGCACCTTGGTCCGGTAGTTATAGACGGTCGAAAGCGAACAGCGCAGGAACGAAGCGATCTTCACGCTGTCGGTGATGCCCAGACGCAGCAGGGCGTAAATCCGCAGCTCCTTGTTCAGCAGGTCCTCCTGCTTGAGCACGATCCGCTCGTCCTCGGTCAGCAGGGCGTTGAAGTCCTCGACGAACGACGGATAGAGGTTCAGGAAGATGGCGTCGAAATTCTTGTAGAGTTCGTCCTGCTCGTCCTCGAGCATCGAGGTCGATTTGAGCCGTCTGTTGAGTTCGTCGAACTTCCGGTCCTGGGCCAGCTTCTTGAGCGACTTGCGGTAATCGTCCATTTTGTCGATGTACATGGAGCAAAGGTCGAAGAACCGCGCGATGTACTGCACCTTGACGGCATTGGAGTCCGACAGCTGCTCGTTCTTCTCGCCCAGCTCCTCGTTGAGCCGGGCCAGCTTCGCATTGGTCTGCGAAAGCTCCTCCTTGATGCGGTAGACCCTGCGAAGCTGCTTGTACAGGTAGACGAACAGCAGCACCAGCACCGCCGACAGCACGCTGATCAACACCAGATAGTATTGCAGCTTGTGTTTGGTGCGGGACTCTTTGGCCTGGTGCGAGGCAATGATGATCGAATAAAGTTCCGACATCTGGACCGTGCGGAACTGCACGTTGGAGAAAAGCGCGTCCTCGACGGCCGCCTGCGTGTAGCGGAACGCACGGAAAAGATCGTCGTGGCGGTAATAGAGCGTCGCGAGCGCCTGGAAGGCGGCGTTCTCCTTCGTGGAGTTCCGGATGTCGGTCATCGCCGACAGCATGTAGTACTTCCGCGCCAGCCAGTCGTCCCCGCGGCGGCGGTAGAAACTGCCCACCGAATAGGCGCACTCGGCGTAGAGCTGCGAATCGGGTTCGAGGCTGTTCAGAAACCCGAGCAGCCGGACCTCCATTTCGTGCGACTGGTTGCGGCGGCTCATCTGGTAGAGCCGGTCGAGCTTGTAACGCACCGAAACCGTGTCGGCAAACATGATCACCGAATCCTGATAGCGTTCCTCCAGCTCGCGGAAGTGTCTCTGTCCGCTGAAAGCCACGTATTGCTGGTAGAAACGGTTGTAAGCCTTGTAATAGGTCGCCAGCATGTCGCGGGGCACCGACCGGCGGTCGATCGAGTCCAGCATCCGCTTCGCCTCGATGGACATGCCCGTCGACGAGTAGAGTTCCGCCAGGCGGATTCCCGAAAGACAGCCCTTGCGGCGGTCGCCCAGACGGCGCGCCAGCAGGACGTTGCGCTCCATGTAGCGGATGGCCGAGTCGAGTTTGTACTTGTGGAATTCGCCGAACAGCCTGTCGTTGATCTCGTACTCCTGCGCGGGAGTCAGGCCGCTCACGCTCAACAGATGCCGCAGTTCGGCGATACGCTGCTCCTTCTGGCAGTCGTAAACCTGCCGGTTGGCGATCATGTGGTCCAGTTTGTCCGACAGCGACTGCGTTTCGTTCCGCTCGCAGGCGGACGACACGACCGCTACGGCGCAGAGCAGCAGCAGGGTTCGCAGCAGGTATGTGGGTTTCAGCAGTTTCATGGTCGGGGCCGGCCGCCGCAGGAAGGCGGCCGCGAACAGGGCAAATGTACAACTTTTTGCCGAATGCCAGCTTTCTTTTTTAATCTTTTTTATTTGTTTTATGCCGCAAAGGCATAATTGCACGTCACAAACCGAAACGAAGAGACGCTCCGGATTCCGGTTCGGATTTCAGAGCGAAAATCTCCTTTTCACGGTTCAAGGTACAAAAAATCGCCGACATACGGAACAGAACGGGCAAAAAAAAAGAATCCCCGGCGACAGAATCGCCGGAGATTCGGGCGGAAATCCGCCGGAGGGAGGCACGGCACAGGATGCGTCCCGGGCCGTAATTCGCAGGCAATGAGCCTTGAAAGCTACCCGAGCTTCATCACGTCGTCGATGCCCATATCCTTATAGGTGCTTGCCAGCTCCTCGCTGCGGTCCGAAATAACCAGCAGCTTGTCGCCCAGCTTGAGTTCCGTCTTCCCCTGCGGCACGAAGTACTCCCCGTCGCGGCAGACCATCATCACCAGCGTATTCTCGGGCAGGGTGATGTCCTTGAGCGTATGGCCGCTGGCGAGCAGGTTCTCGTTGACCTCGACCTCCGTCAGCGCCGACTTCATCTCCTCGTGCATCTCGACGTTGAAGGCCGATTCGCGCTCCTCGTAGGCCAGCCCCAGCAGATTGGCCATGCCGCTCACGGTCGTGCCCTGCACCAGAAGCGAGATGATCGTCGAGAGGAAGACCACGTTGAACAGCAGCTCGGCGTGCTCGACGCCCGCCATCATCGGGTAGATGGCGAACAGGATCGGCACGGCGCCGCGCAGGCCCACCCACGAAACATAGAGACGCGCCTTGGTCGTGAAGCGCCGGAACGGCAGCAGGCAGGCGAAAACCGTGACGGGACGCGCCACGAGGATCATAAACGCGCCGACCGCACCGCCGAGGATCAGCACCTCGGGACGCAGCAGTTCGTCGCTGTTGACGAAAAGTCCCAGCGTGAGGAACATCACGATCTGCATGAGCCACGTGAAACCGTCGAAGAAGACCGTCAGCGAGCGTTTCTGCGCCAGCTTATGGTTGCCCACGACCAGACCCGCGAGGTAAACCGCCAGGTAACCGTTGCCCTTGACGAGGTCCGTGAAGGCGAAGGCGAAGAAGATGAAGGCCAGCAGCAGCACCGAGTAGAGCGAGTGGTTGGCCAGGTTGATCTTGTTGATCGTCCACACAGCCAGCCGCCCGATCAGGTAACCCGAAAGCGTGCCGACGACCAGCTGCACCACGAAATAGAGGGCGCTCATGCCCAGACCGCCCCCGCCCTGGGAGTTGGTGACCACGCCGATCAGCAGGATCGTAAGCATGTAGGCCATCGGGTCGTTCGAGCCGCTCTCCAGCTCCAGCAGCGGACGGAGATGCTGTTTGAGACCCTGCTTCTTGCTTCGCAGGATCGAGAAGACCGACGCCGAGTCGGTCGAGGACATCGTGGCGGCCAGCAGCAGCGCCAGCGCGAAGGAGATCTCCAGATCGAGCCACGGAGCGACGAGCCAGACGAAGCCCGCCAGCACCATGGCCGTCATAACCACTCCCACCGTGGCCAGCATGACGCCCGGCCCGATGATCGGCTTTATCTCCTGAAAGGAGGTGTCCATACCGCCCGTGAAGAGGATGATGCACAGTGCGATCATACCGACGAACTGCGTCATTTCGACCGAACGGAACGAAATGAAATTCAGCCCGAACAACATGCCGACCCCCAGAAAGAGCAGCAACGCGGGGGCGCCGAAGCGGTAAGCGACCTTGCCGGCCATCACCGCCACGAAGAGCAGCAACGCACCGACCAATACTACATTTTCACCACTGATGTCTATCATCTGTCCAATCTGTTTTTTCGTATCCAAAATTCAGCGGGCGCAGTTCCGGTCCCGGAGCGCAGCGACGAACCCTACGCCTCGCAAGCCCCCTCTTTCTGCGGGCTGATCTGCAACCGGGTCAGCGGCCGGTATTCCAGGTCCGCGTACTCGAAGGCCTGCATGGCGGCGAAGCGGTTGTCGGGCGTACGGTACATGGCCACGGAGACCGCCGGAACCCGCGCATGGGGCATTGCCAGCAGCCGCTCCACATTGCCTTCCGCCACGAGGGCCACCACATCGCGGCTCTGGGAACGCTCGAAGTAGAGTTCGTCGTAGCGCAGGTAACTGCGTCCGGCACGGTAGTAGGGCGCGCCCTCGGCGCTGAAAAAGCGCGCCGCGAGCGTGATCATCCCCGCCAGGGCCAGCGAACCGCCGATGAACACCGCCGACGAGCGGAGGTTGTTGGTCATCGAGGCTCCGTAAACGTGATTCAGAACCAGTATCGCCACGCCGGCCGCAAGCAGCGCGGCAGGCAGTACGAAGGATTTGCGGCGGCGCACCACAACCTCCCCGGGCAAGGCGTACATCGCCTCGCAAATTTTAATCTTATCCATATCTCTTTCATTATCAGACGTTCGTATTTCAGGCAAACAGAACGGCGAACCGTTCGGGAAATACCGCACGCTAAATAATGAGCCGCCGCAGCCGGTAGACATAGTAATCCACGGCATGCGGTCCGGCGGAGAGATCGGAGGTTCGGAACGCAGCGGTTAACTTGGCAACTCCCGTACCGCAGCCCCACGAAGCGGCGCCGCGCACGACGGCGCGTTCGGCCGGAACTTGCCGGTCGCCGTAACGGAACGAAGGCTGCACCGGGCAGGATTCCGCCTCCCGGAGCACACGGGGTTGGTGGTTCAGATCCGAATTGTACGTACGCTCGCACTGCCACTCGTCGGCGTGCATATCGCCCGCCGAAAAGGCCGCAGAGGGCGCCTGCTGCCGGATGCACGCACCGTCGCCGCCCTCCGGAAAGAGCAGGCACGCCGTGAAGGCCAGCACGATGAAAAGCAGTTTACGCATCTAACGGTTCGGAAAATTACGTCGGCTACAAAGTTACGTTTTTTTCGGAAAAATCCGCGGCCGAAGCCGAAATTATCCATAAAAAAAGCCGATTTTCCCGACACAGAGCCGCCCCAAAAAAAGTCTTCTTTTTGCCGTAAAACGTCTTCCGCGGCTTCCGCCCGCGGTTGACTGCCGGCCAACAAGCGGCAAAATTCCGAACGGACAACGCTCGAGATGCCCCGGCAGATCGGATTGGATATACCCCAGGATGTGCGGCAGGCAGGCCGCAATCATCCGAAATCATTGGGGAATGAAGATATAAGTGATGGTTCCCGTCTGACGGGCGGGCGCCGAGTTGTCGATGTTGAACAACGAATTGCGGGCGGCGCGCAGGGCCGACTCGCGCATGCAGTCGTCGCCGCCCTCGGTGACGCGCGCGCCGGTCACCTTGCCCGCACGGTCCACCGTGACCGAAACCGTCACGTCGCCCCCGCCCTCGCACAGATAGGCCGGGACCTCCAGATAACGCGACGTGCGCACGGGATCGGTAATCGAGAACGACACCGTGACGCGCCCCTTGATCTTGCGGTCCTGACGTTCCGCGCCGTCCTCCTTCCCGCGGCGTTCGCGGATGGCTCGCTCCTCGGCAAGCCCCTGCTCGTAGGCCTCGCGGTTGGCGCGCATCCGCGCCTCGGCCTCGGCCGCCGCCTCGTTCAGCGCCGCAGCGTTGGTCCCGCGGTCGTCGCGGAGCTTCTCGTTCAGGGCGTTTTCGTTCGACGCCTGGTTGCGGATGCTCCGCCAGTCGATCTCCTCCTGCCGCTGGCGCTCGCGCACCTCGCGCTCCAGGCGGTCGCGCTCCTGCTCCATTTCGGCCAGCGTCTGAAGGTCGATATACATGCCCTGCTGGTGCGTGCGCCGGCCCACGACGATCTTCGACGAGACGAAGACGATCATCAGCGCCAGATAGGCTATCAACGTGACGCACAGGCCGATACGATGGTCGTAGGTCCACGACCCCACATCCTCCCTGCGGTTGTCGAAGGGCAGTTTGATACGCGGCCTGCGGGCGGGTTTCGGTTTGTCGTCACGGGGTGTTTCAGTCATTGCGGTGTATCGGAATTTTGAGCAAAAGTAGCGTTTTTTACCGAAAATTTCCTATCTTTGCGCGCAAATATATAGAAACACCGCTTATGTCAACCAAACAACAAACGCTGAAGGCGCCGATCTCATTCTCGGGAAAGGGCCTGCATACGGGCGTCAAAGTTACCATGACCGTGAATCCCGCCGAGGCCGGAACCGGAATCGTATTCCGCCGCACCGACCTCGAAGGACAACCCATAATTCCCGCCCTGTGCGACAACGTCGTAGACACTTCGCGCGGCACGACCGTCGAAGCCGGCGGCCACCGCGTGCACACCATCGAGCACATCATGTCGGCGCTCTGGACCCTCGGCGTGGATAACGCCGTGATCGACATCGACGCCCCCGAGACCCCCATCATGGACGGCTCGGCCCGCGAATACGCCCGGGCCATCACCGAAACCGGACTGGCGGACCAGGACGCCGAGCGGCAGTTCTACCACGTGACCGAAAAGATGGTCTACACGATCCCCGAGAAGGGCGTGGCGATCATCCTCTACCCCGACGACGAATTCTCCGTCTCGGTGCACGTGGACTACAATTCGAAGGTCATCGGCAACCAGTACGCCACCTTCAACCCCGGCGACGACTTCGCCCGAAAAATTTCGCCCTGCCGCACGTTCGTCTTCCTGCACGAGCTGGAGCCGCTGATCAACATGAACCTGATCAAGGGCGGCGACCTGGACAATGCCATCGTGGTGGTGGAAAACCCCGTGCCCGACGAACAGCTGGACAAGCTCAAGAAGGTCTTCAACAAGCCCGACATCGAGATCAAGGCGGGCTACCTCAATAACCTCGAACTGCGCTGCAACAACGAGCTGGCGCGCCACAAGCTGCTCGACCTGCTGGGCGACTTCGCGCTGCTGGGCGTACGGATCAAGGGCCGCGTCTGGGCCACCCGCCCGGGACACTTCGCCAACACGGAGTTTATGAAGCAGCTCAAGCAGACCATCCGCCGCGGAGGCGAGAAACCCCGCTACACCTACGACTGCCGCAAGCCGCCGCTCTACGACATCAACGACATCCGCCGCATGCTGCCCCACCGTCCGCCGTTCCTGCTGGTGGACCGCATTTTCCACTGCGATTCCTCGTCCGTGGCGGGCATCAAGAACGTGACGATGAACGAACCGTTCTTCGTGGGCCACTTCCCCGAGGAGCCGGTGATGCCGGGCGTGCTGATCGTCGAGGCCATGGCGCAGTGCAGCGGCATCATGGTCTTAAGCAACGTCCCCGACCCGGAGAACTACTCGACCTACTTTATGAAGATCGACGGCGTGAAATTCAAGCGCAAGGTCGTTCCGGGCGACACGCTGCAATTCGAAATCCACCTGCTGGAACCCATCCGCCGGGGCGTCGCCCTCGTGGAGGCCAAGGCGTTCGTCGGCGAGACGCTCGCCTGCGAGGCCGTGATGATGGCGCAGGTAGTCAAAAACAAAAAATAGAGGAAATGATCAGCAACCTGGCCTATATCCACCCCGACGCCAAACTCGGAGCCAACGTCACGGTGGAACCATTTGCCTATATCGCGGGCGACACGGTGATCGGCGACGACTGCTGGATCGGTCCCGGAGCCGTGATCCACGACGGGGCGCGCATCGGCAGGCGATGCCGCATCCACACCGCCGCTTCGGTCGCATGCCTTCCGCAGGACCTGAAATTCGCCGGCGAAATCACAACCTGCGAAATCGGCGACGACAATGACATCCGCGAGTACGTGACCATCAGCCGCGGAACCGCCTCGACCGGAACCACGCGCATCGGCTCGAAAAACCTGCTGATGGCCTACGTCCACATCGGGCACGACTGCATCATCGGCAGCAACTGCGTGATCGCCAACCGCGTGTCGCTCGCCGGCGAAGTGCACGTCGGCGACTGGGTGGTCATCGGCGGCCACGCCGCCGTCCACCAGTGGACCCACATCGGGGCGCACGCCATGGTGCAGGGAGGCGCGCTGCTGGGGCAGGACCTCCCGCCCTACGTCATCGTGCGCAACGACACGCTCCGTTTCGCGGGCATCAACAAGATCGGGCTTGCGCGCCGCGGCTTTTCGCACGAACGCATCGCCGAGATCCACGACGCCTGCCGCATCCTCTTCCAGAGCGGCCTGAACTATCTGAACGGCTGCGACGAGGTCGAAAAGCAGGTTCCGCAAAGTCCCGAGCGCGATACGCTCCTCGAATTCATCCGCACCTCGAAACGCGGCATCATCAAACCCTACGAATCGCGTTGCAAAGAGGAGTAAATTTTGCGTATAAATATTGGTATATCGGAATTTTTCACTATATTTGCGGTGTCGAAAGACAGCGTGAAGGGTAAGGGGACGGGCAGTCCCCTTATTTCATACTTACACCGGACCGAAATTCAACGACTATGATAGAGACGAAAAAGATAATCGAAGCGGCGGAACGTCATTTGGAAGGCTCCGATATGTTCGTGGTGGAGTGCACCTCGACCCCGGGCAACGAAATCGAACTGACGATCGACAGCGACACGTCGGTCGGCATCGACGCCTGCGCGGAGTTGAGCCGCGCCGTCGAGGCGCAGTTCGACCGCGACGAGGAGGATTTTTCGCTGACGGTCATGTCGGCCGGCATCGGCTCGGAGCTGAAAAGCCTGCGCCAGTACCGCAAACTCGCCGGCAAATCGGCCGAGGTGCTGCTCACCAGCGGCGTGAAGATACTGGCCAAGCTGGAGGAGGTCACCGACGAAGGCATCACCCTCTCCTACGAGGAGAAGCAGGCCGTCGAGGGCAAAAAGAAGAAACAGTTGGTGAAAGTCACGCGCAGCTACTCCTTCGATCAGATCAAGTACACGAAGGAGTGGCTGGATTTCAAGTAACAATTAAAAATCAGATAAAGCACACAATGGACAATCTCAATCTCATCAGCAACTTTGCCGAATTCAAAGAGCTGAAGAACATCGACAAGTCGACGATGATCGGCGTGCTGGAGGACGTCTTCCGCCACGCGCTGCAAAAACAGTATGAAACGGACGAGAATTTCGACGTCATCATCAACCCCGAGAAAGGCGACCTCGAAATCTGGCGCAACCGCACGGTCGTCGAGGACGACGCCGTCGAAGACCCCAACGCACAGATTTCCGTCTCGGAGGTCAAGGCCATCGACCCCACCTACGAGATTGGAGACGAATACGCCGACGAGATCAAACTCTCCTCGTTCGGCCGCCGCGCCGTGCTGTCGCTGCGCCAGAACCTCGCCTCGCGCATCCTCGATCTGGAGAAGGCCAGCCTCTACGAAAAATACTCGGAGAAGGTCGGCGACATCGTCACGGGCGAGGTCTACCAGGTGTGGAAAAAGGAGGTGCTGATCCTCGACGACGAGGAGAACGAGCTGATCCTCCCGAAGGCCGAGCAGATCCCCAACGACTTCTACCGCAAGGGCGACACGATCAAGGCCATCGTCAAGTCGGTCGAGATGAACAACAACCAGCCGCGCATCATCCTCTCGCGTACGGCCAACCAGTTCCTCGAACGGCTGTTCGAGCAGGAGGTTCCCGAGATTTTCGACGGCCTGATCACCATCAAGAAGATCGTCCGCATCCCCGGCGAGCGCGCCAAGGTCGCCGTGGAGTCCTACGACGAGCGCATCGACCCGGTGGGCGCCTGCGTCGGCATGAAGGGTTCGCGCATCTACTCGATCGTCAAGGAGCTGCGCAACGAGAACATCGACGTGGTGAACTACACGGCAAACCCGACGCTGATGATCCAGCGTTCGCTCAATCCCGCAAAGGTGTCGTCGATCACCATCGACGAGGAGAAGATGACCGCTTCGGTCTACCTCAAGCCCGACCAGGTGTCGCTGGCCATCGGCAAGGGAGGTCTCAACATCCGCCTCTCGAAAATGCTCACCGGCTATGACATCGACGTTTACCGCGAGGTCGAGGAGGAGGACGTGGCCCTCACGGAGTTCGCCGACGAAATCGACGGATGGGTGATCGACGCCCTGAAAGCCGCCGGATGCGACACCGCCAAGAGCGTGCTGGAACTCCCCGTCGAGGAGATCGCCGCACGCGCCGACCTCGAACTGGAGCAGGCGCAGAAGGTCGTGGAGATCCTGAAGGCCGAATTCGAATAATCAAAGCAAGACAAGAAAGGAAAAGAGACAAGATATGGGTAATGAAAGAAAATTAAGGCTCATTCAGGTTGCAAAGGAGTTCAAGGTGGGGCTGAACACCGTCACCGACTTCCTGCAGAAGAAGGGCATCAAGAGCGACGGATCGCCCAACACGCTGGTCGATGCCGAGACTTACGCCGTTCTGGAGAAGGAGTTCGGGGCGAACCGCAGCGCCGCCAGCGCACGTGATTCGATCCGCGAACGCATCTCCCTGAAGCAGACGACCGTAACCCTCGAAGAAGCCAGGAAGCAGGAGCGCGAGGAAGAGAAGGAGGTTGTCATCAAAAGCAACGTCATCAGCGTCAAGGACGAGATTCAGCAGCCGAAGTTCCTCGGCAAGATCGACCTCTCGCCCAAGCCCAAGGCGGCTCCGGCTCCCCAGCCCAAGCCCGCACCCGAGGCCGTGAAACCCGCACCCCAGCCGGCGGCTCCCGCCGCGAAAGCGGAGGAGGCCCCGAAAGCTCCGGAGGCCGTGAAACCGGCTCCCGCACCCGCTCCGGCTCCCCAGCCGAAGCCGGCCGAAACGCCGAAACCCGCAGCGGCCGCAACGCCGGCCCCCGCGAAGGCCGCAGCCCCCGTGCAGGAGGCCCCGAAGAGGGAAACGCCCGCCCCGGCTCCGCAGCCCAAAGCCGCAGAGACTCCCGCACCCAAACCCGCTCCGGCCCCGGCAGCGCCCGCGGCACAAGCGGCTCCGGCCCCCGCCCCCGCGGCGGAGCCGAAGCCCGAGGCCCCGAAGGACAACATCTTCCGCCCCGAGACGGTGACCCTCACCGGTCCGCAGGTGCTCGGCACGATGGACGTGTCGGGCTTCGTCGCAGGCGGCAAGCATAAGCGCAAACGCCTCCAGAAGGAGAAAGTCGACGTCAGCAAAGCCCCGAAGGGCAATGCACAGGGCGGCGGCAACCGTCAGGGCCAGGGCGGTCAGAACAACAACGGCAACCGTTCGGGAGGACAGGGCCAGAACCGCGGCGGAGGTCAGAACCAGCCCCGTCCGGGCGAAGGACGCCGCAACAAGGGCAAGAACGCCCCCAAACCGATCGTGCGCCCGGAAGTGAGCGACGAAGAGGTTTCGAAGCAGGTAAAGGACACCCTGGCGCGTCTGACGGCCAAGGGGTCCAAGAGCAAAAGCTCGAAATACCGCAAGGACAAGCGCGAGGCCGTCGCCGAGCGCATGAACGAGGAGTTCGAACGCGAGGAAATGGAGCGTTCGACGCTCAAGGTCACGGAGTTCGTGACCGTCAGCGAGCTGGCCACGATGATGAACGTCGCGCCGACGGAGGTCATCATGGCCTGCATGAACCTGGGTCTGATGGTGTCGATCAACCAGCGTCTCGACGCCGAGGCGCTCGTGGTGGTCGCCGAGGAGTTCGGCTACAAGACCGAATTCGTCTCGGTGGAGATTCAGGAGGCCATCGCCGACGACAGCGAGGACCGCGAGGAAGACCTCGTCCCGCGTCCGCCGATCGTAACGGTCATGGGACACGTCGACCACGGTAAGACCTCGCTGCTGGACAACATCCGCAAAACCAACGTCATCGAGGGCGAGGCCGGCGGCATCACCCAGCACATCGGCGCTTACAGCGTGGTGCTGAACGGGCAGAAGATCACCTTCCTCGACACCCCGGGCCACGAGGCCTTCACGGCCATGCGCGCCCGCGGAGCCGCCGTGACGGACGTGGCCATCATCATCGTCGCGGCCGACGACAGCGTCATGCCGCAGACCGTCGAGGCGATCAACCACGCGCAGGCCGCAGGCGTGCCGATGGTTTTCGCCATCAACAAGATCGACAAACCCAACGCCAACCCCGACCACATCAAGGAGCAGCTCTCGCAGATGAACTACCTCGTGGAGTCGTGGGGCGGCAAATACCAGGACCAGGAGGTTTCGGCCAAGAAGGGTCTGAACCTCGACAAGCTGCTCGAAAAGGTGCTGCTGGAGGCCGAGATGCTCGACCTGAAGGCCAACCCCAACAAAAAGGCGCAGGGAACGGTCATCGAGTCGACGCTCGACAAGGGCCGCGGCTACGTGTCGACGATCCTGGTGCAGAGCGGCACGCTCCGCGTCGGCGACGTGATCCTCTCGGGAACCTACACCGGCCGCGTGAAGGCCATGTTCAACGAGAACGGCAAGAAGGTCGAAGCGGCAGGTCCCTCGACGCCCGTGCAGGTGCTCGGACTGAACGGCGCGCCGCAGGCCGGCGACACGTTCAACGTCATGGACGACGACCGCTCGGCACGCGAAATCGCCAACAAACGCGAACAGCTGGCCCGCATGCAGGGCATTATGACCCAGAAGCACGTGACGCTCGACGAGATCGGCCGCCGCATCGCCATCGGCTCGTTCAAGGAGCTGAACATCATCGTCAAGGGCGACGTGGACGGATCGGTCGAGGCCATGTCCGGATCGCTGATCAAGCTCTCGAAGGAGACCGTGCAGGTCAACGTCATCCACGCCGCCGTAGGACAGATTTCGGAGTCCGACGTGCTGCTGGCCGCCGCCTCGAACGCCATCATCGTCGGCTTCCAGGTGCGTCCGTCGGCTTCGGCCCGCAGGCTGGCCGAGAAGGAGGAGATCGAAATCCGCCTCTACTCGATCATCTACGACGCCATCAACGACATCAAGGACGCCATCGAGGGCATGCTCGAACCGGTGATGAAGGAGGAGATCGTCGCTTCGGTCGAAGTGCTCGAAATCTTCAAGATCACCAAGGTCGGAACCGTCGCCGGATGTATGGTCCGCGAAGGCAAGCTGCAACGCTCGACCCCGATCCGCGTCATCCGCGACGGCATCGTGATCTACACCGGCAAACTCGGCTCGCTCAAACGTTTCAAGGACGACGTCAAGGAGGTCGTGGTCGGACAGGACTGCGGTCTGAACATCGAGTCGTTCAACGACATCCGCGTCGGCGACATCGTCGAGGGATACGAACAGGTGGAAGTGAAACGCAAGTAACCCATAAAACTAACAACTACTTACAATTTTTTGGCAGTAATGACTAACCCAATCCATTTTACGACTGCGGAAGAGGCCGTCAAGGTCATCAAATCGGGCGACCATGTCCACCTCAGCTCGGTGGCATCGGCTCCCCAGTGCCTGATCAACGCCATGTGCAAACGCGGCGAGGCCGGAGAACTGAAGGACGTGCACGTCCATCACCTGCACACGGAGGGTCCCGCTCCCTACGCCGATCCGAAATTCGAAGGCGTATTCCAGCTCGACTCCTTCTTCGTGGGTGCGAACGTCCGCAAGGTAACCCAGAGCGGCTATGCCGATTACATTCCGATTTTCTTGAGCGAGACACAGCGTCTGTACCGCTGCGGAGCCGTTCCGTGCAACGTGGCGATGATCCAGGTCTGCCCGCCCGACAAACACGGCTTCGTATCGCTCGGAACCTCCGTCGATGCCACGCTGGCGGCTGTGGAGTGCGCCGATTATGTGATCGCCGTGGTGAACAAATACGTTCCGCGCGCCTTCGGTCAGGCCATGATCCACTCCTCGAAGATCGACTTCTTCGTGCAGGACGACACCCCGCTGATCGAAGCGAAATTCTCCGAGCCGAACGAGGTCGAGACGGCCATCGGCAAGCACTGCGCCGCGCTGATCGAGGACGGCGCAACGCTCCAGATGGGCATCGGGGCCATTCCGAATGCGGTTCTCAGCCAGCTGGGCGGCCATAAGAACCTCGGCATCCACACCGAAATGTTCGCCGACGGCGTGCTGCCGCTGGTGGAGAAGGGCGTGATCAACGGCGAAGCCAAAAAAACCGACCCCGGCAAGATGGTCTCGACCTTCCTGATGGGTTCGAAAGCCGTTTACGACTTCATCGACGACAACCCGGGCGTGCTGATGATGGATGTCGGATACACGAACGACCCCTACATCATCTCGCAGAACGACCGCTTCGTGGCCATCAACTCGGCCCTGCAAGTCGACCTGACGGGCCAGGTGTGCGCCGACTCGCTGGGCACGAAATTCTGGTCGGGCGTCGGCGGACAGATCGACTTCGTCTACGGCGCATCGCTCTCGAAGGGCGGCAAGGCGATCATCGCCATGCCTTCGATCACCAACAAGGGCGTGTCGAAAATCTGCCCGACGCTGTTGGACGGCGCCGGCGTGGTGACGACCCGCAACCACATCCACTGGTTCGTGACCGAGTTCGGAGCTGTGGACCTCTACGGCAAGACCTTGCAGGAGCGTGCACGCCTGCTGATCTCCATCGCGCATCCTTCGGCGCAGGAGGAACTGGACCGGGCCGCTTTCGAGCGCTGGGGATCGCATCACCACTACATCAAGGGATATATGAAATAGCGTTTCCGCACCTCGGAAACAGCAACAAGAAACGGCGTTCGCATGAACGCCGTTTTTTGCATCTTCCGGCCAACCGCCCCTTGATCCCGACGGACGGACTGCCTCCATACAAGCCGGACGCACCTCGGCAACGGGCTGCATGACTTTCGTGCAACCCTTCGTATGAAAGCCTGTCGCGATATACAGGCGTCTTTTCCGAACGGAAAAAGCTATTTTTTCCGTATCTTTGCCCACGTTGAAAACAGGATACGATATGAAGAAACTTTTCCTTTTGTTTGCGGCGGCACTCCTGGCCGCAACCTGCCCCGCGGGGGTTTTCGCTCAATTCAAAATCGGCGGTAAGAAAATAGACGCCGGGAAGCTGCTCAACGCCGGAAAGGACGTGGCCAAGGCCGTCACGCTCAACGACGAGGAGATCGCCCGGTTGAGCCGCGAATCGGTCGAATGGATGGACGCCAACAATCCCGTGGCCGCCGATTCGACGACCTATGGCGCGCGCCTCAAGCGGCTCACCGAAGGTATCACCGACGCCGACGGGCTTCCGCTGAATTTCAAGGTCTACCTGGTGACCGACGTCAACGCCTTTGCCTGCGGCGACGGTTCGATCCGCGTCTTCGCCGCTCTGATGGATCTGATGGACGACGACGAACTGATGGCCATCATCGGCCACGAAATCGGACACGTCGTGCATGCCGACACGAAACACGCCATGAAAAACGCCTATCTCGCATCCGCTGCCCGCAATGCCGCCGGAGCCGCCGAAGGCAGCGCTCTGGCCAGGTTGAGCGAATCGCAGCTGGGCAAAGTCGTAGCGGCCTTCACCGATGCGCAGTTCTCGCAAAAGCAGGAGTACGAAGCCGACGAACACGGCTTCGAATTCTGCGTGAAACACGGGTTCGACCCCTACAGCATGGCCAACTCACTCGATAAGCTGGTCGAACTGTCGAAAGGCGCCCAAGCCTCCACCGTGCAGAAGATGTTCTCTTCGCACCCCGACAGCGAAAAGCGCGCAGCCCGCATGAAGGAGAAAGCCGACGCCTACATGGCCGCTCAGCGGCAGAACAGGTAACCGAACTCTTTCCGGCCTGCCGGAATTCGCGGAAAAGTCCGTGAAACCGGGTTCGGAAAGGGAATGCAACAGCCCAATTTTTAAACACACAAGCCGAAAAACATCCGAAATTCCGGATGTTTTTTGTATATTTGTATGTCACTAACACCTGAACCGCCAATGAAATAACACACAAAGTTGCAGTAACACGACTAAAAAGCGCCGGTTCCGCACGAAAAGCGGCGGCGCGCACATATAAAAAGCGTTAGCTTTAACCTTGCTTTCTGAAAATCTGGAAAATTTAAAGAGCAACCAAGGAATGAAGTTTGACGCTCACGTTTCCAACGTGGGCTTCATTCTGTATTTGGTTGCCAGGTTATTCCAGAGCCTCAGAAAGCAAATCAGAGTTTTGTCCCACGTTTTTTATTTCACCTTCCGAATCCGAACTTAATTCCATGCGCTGCGGGACAGGCGTACATACCCACCATGAAAGCCTATCTCCTGCTCCTCCCGATCAGTTTCCTGCCTGCCGTAGCGGGCATCCTCGTTACGCGTCCGATGTGGCGCATACGCCAGCTCCCCAACGAAGCGATACAGGGCATCGGTCTCGTCGTGATGATCTCCGTCCTGATCGGCTACCTCGTCCCGCTCTTTCTCGGCGACACAGGGGCTGTCGGATGCGCCTGCATCCTATTGAGCCTGTTCAACCTCGTGATTTTCCAGTATTACGAGCAGCGGCTCAACACCTCGCGCTGCCCGCAATGCCACACGCGCAACCTGCACGTGCGCAAGTACAGCAAAGGACTTTACAAACTCTACTGCCCGCATTGCGGCCTGCATAGCCGGTGGCGCACATGGCGGTATTTTTCGGACGAAGCTTAACGATGTCCCGAAAAGCCGTTCGGCTACTCCTTCATCCAGCGCGGCGAACATGCGTTTGGGCTGGATGCACGCCCGAAAGAGAATGCCCTGCAACACCCCGTTCCCGAGTCCTGGAATGCGTCGCTCCGCGGCCAGGAAAGTCTTGGCCGTGAGCTTCAGCTTCGCACCGGCCACAAACGCCCGTCTCCGATCACGCTCGACGAATACCTCGCAGAACGGGAGAAATAACGCCCTCCCAAAAAACGCCGCTTTTAAAAAGACGGTCTTCCCCCTCCCGAAAATATCCGGCATCGAACTCCGTGTCGGACGTCGAACATTTCGTCTTCGCTCCCCCTGTAGGTTGCGCTGCCCTCCCCCTCCAAGACAAAAACCCCTCCTGGTAAGGAAGGGTTTAGGCACAAAAAAAGGTCAGACCTTACGATCTGACCTTGAAGAGGCGGCTACCTACTCTCCCACGGGAAAACCGCAGTACCATCGGCGTAAGTGAGCTTAACTTCTCTGTTCGGAATGGGAAGAGGTGGAACCTCACTGCTATAACCACCTAAAAGAACCTATGCTTCAATATATCGAAGCCGTGCGAGTGATGCTTTTAGATCATCACAATCCGTCGCACTCGGTAAGAGTTGACATATTCGGGAAATGAGATAAAGAATTGCTGCAAAAAAGTCGTTCGGGTAATTAGTACTGCTCGGCTTTGACATTACTGTCTTTACACCTGCAGCCTATCAACGTAGTAGTCTCCTACGCCCCTCAAGGGAAAACTTATCTTGGGGATGGCTTCGCGCTTAGATGCTTTCAGCGCTTATCCAAACCGAACGCGGCTACTCGGCGGTACACTTGGCAGCATAACCGATACACCGGAGGTTCGTCCAACTCGGTCCTCTCGTACTAAAGTCAGGACCCCTCAATTTTCCTACGCCCGCAACAGATAGAGACCGAACTGTCTCACGACGTTCTGAACCCAGCTCGCGTGCCACTTTAATCGGCGAACAGCCGAACCCTTGGGACCTTCTCCAGCCCCAGGATGTGACGAGC